>Ga0315282_10003464_pt1 | contig 28298 bp, 43 predicted proteins | sample YL17G07_20_MG_FD_203693 | JGI IMG/M metagenome (GOLD analysis project Ga0315282, IMG submission 203693) | Sediment microbial communities from Yellowstone Lake, YNP, Wyoming, USA - YL17G07_20 | ecosystem: Environmental > Aquatic > Freshwater > Lake > Sediment | place: USA: Wyoming | collected... | reverse complement strand
GTATGTATACACTACGATAATATAATGGTTTCGGTGATGAAAACGAGGGCAAATATCAGGAGCAGAACCTTGGAAAAAATCAAAATTAAAATAGTTGTAGTGTATACTTTTTCATCTATTCAGGTTACTATCGGCCAGAAATAGAGAATCAGACATGGTCGCAATAATATTATCTGCTGCGGTTGTCGGAGTTAAAACAAACAATTGGTATTTCCGAATTGCATATCCAACAAAAATGCACAAACCAGTCAAAGAAATAACAGTTAATTCTAGAACTTTAATTTGTAATGCAGGTAGTAACCCCTCTGTTAAAAAACCGAAGAAAACAGGAATGGAAAAACCGAGAACCACAAACTTTGCTTGCTGTTTTTTCTTCGTATCGGTTACTTTCAAATAGTATGTAATACATAAAATAAGTAAAAAAAATCCTGCTGCAACAGCCCAGATGGTGCTCATCCAGTAAACCAAGGAATCTTCGGGAATATTGTAAGTATACCCCCAGAATTCTTTTACAGGTTCCGCGTATACTGTAATGTTAGTCAAGTCGACACAGAAAAAAAGTAACGCTGGAGCATAGATTAGAAGATAAATTAATTTATTCTTGAATACTTTTGTCTTCTCAGTATACAGAAATGCAAAATGAATTAAAAACGCTATGCTAAAATACCATAAAGAGCTTGCTTTTATCCATAAAGAAGCAGTACCTAGAGTATCAGCCTGGCGATACATAAATTCAGTAAATGCCCAATAGGCTAATGACAAACATAACAGCAGGAACATTTTATTTAACGGTTTTTTCTTATTCTGATAATACACATAGTTTCCTAAAAACAAACAAAGCACAAAAGCAACTAGCGAAGAGAGAGCGAATATGTTCATGGCATCCTCTCCTTGTTCAATTTCTCTTCCAATTCTTGTATCTGTTTTTTTAACCCAATCATTTGCAGTTCTCGACCAACTGTAACTTTCTTATATTGTTCAAGATCATTAATTTTTGATACAAGTTCCTTTTTCGATTTTTCTAATTCTTTAGTATAATTCCTTACGTCTTCTTGGAATCTTTTCAGATTCTGTACCATTTTATCGAATGCTTCTGAGAGCTCACCAATTTCGTCCTTTGATCTGACCTCTGTTTTAGTGTCAAACTTACCTCGTCCTATTTCATCTGTAAAGTTTTTCAATTTCATGACAGAATTTGTTATATTTTTGGCAATGAAATATCCAATGATTAAGGCAACGAAAAAAGCCACTACACTGATTGCAAGAATGACATCGTAGAGAAACTCTGCATTTTTTTTGGCTGTTTCTTCTTGTTCGGCCTTAAGACGCGTTTCCAATTCTGTCAGTTTAACCCCATCTTCCCGGATTGCAGAGGAGGCTTTGTTAAGTTTTAATATCAATTCTTTGTGATTTTCAGGCTCACATTTTCCTGTTGTATTCATTTCATTGTCATGCACGTAAATCAGGGATTCAGCAACGGACTGGAGCTCGTCTGTTTTAGATATGATATCACTTAATATTTCTCTTGCTTGGGAATTCTTTGCTTTCTCATCTATAATCGATATCTGACTTCGCAAAGATTCGATTCTCGTACTAACCTTCTGCTTGTCTGTTTCGTTATGGAGCATTAGATAAAGCATTATGTGACCCTCTGCCCTTTTTGCATAGCTGCTCACTTCGTTTGCTGCTATAACTATAGCGCCAAAATGCATTTCCCCACTTTCAAAATTATTTACTATCTGCTGGTTAGCATAAAGACCAAAAAACCCTACGATTCCAACCAATGAAGAAACCACTATAAAACCCACAATCAATTTTAGTGCTAGTTTCATCGCCCATTACCTTTTTTTTTATATGTTTTCATTTCTTCCCCCAGTTCTTTTATTTTCATCTAATTCTTTTATCTGTTTTTTTAACTCAATCATCTTCAGTTCTCGACCAACTGTAGCTGTTTTATATCTTTCAAGTTCGTTTATTTTTTCTTTTAAATTTTCTTCAGCTTTTTTACGTTCAGTGATATCGGTATCTGCGCCGCGATAACCTAAAAGATTACCTTTATCATCCAAAACAGGCATCCCGTTTGTTTCCAACAAAACAATATTGCCATTCCTGTGTACATTCGCATTTAAAAGGTTTTTAATAGGTTCTTTCTTGATAAAAGTTTCAAATGCTGCTTTCTTTAATTCCTCTTTTACATCAGGTGCAAAAAAATCGTAAAAATACTTCTTCCCAATGATTTCCTCCAGTTTGTAACCAAGTATTTTTTCGACAACCGGACTTGCATATGTGTATAAACCCATAGCATCAGTTTCCCAAATCCATTCGCCGGCACTTTCGGCAATCTGCCTAAACCGTTCTTCACTCTTTCTTAACGCTTCTTCTGCCATCTTTCGTTCAGTGATATCTCTTGTAACGGAGATAAACGATTTCGGGTTTCCATACTGATCTTTTATCACTACAGCACGTCCTTCAAGGATGAAACGTGTTCCATCTTTTCGTAAAGCAGTGTATTGAAGGTCATGCAGAATTGGTGTTCTTGTTATTTGTTGAAGAATATTCATCGCAGATGTATGGTCTTCCGGAGCGATAAGTTCAAAGGCACTATGCCCGAGTAAATCCTCTTTTCTTTCATAACCATGAAGTTTAAGTGTCTGCGGAGATGCATAGATGAAACGCCCTTCCATATCAAAAACCGAAATAGCTTCTGGCGAGGCATTGATCAGTGTTTCATACAGGGTGGTGCTCTCGTTCAATATCTGTTGCATCTTTATTCTTTCAGTGATGTCATGATAAACACTCAGGAACATATCGCGGTTATCGAGTTTGATTATTGAGGTGGATACCAACAAGGTTTTTTTTGTTCCATCTTTTGTTTGAATTGTTGTCTCGATATTCCTGGAAACACCTTTTTTGATGGTCTCATTGATGTTATCAAGTGCTTTCTTTCGTTCTTGTAAATCCGGGTACAAAAGAGTAGTGAAATCACCGCATCTATTAGCCTCTTCCATGGTGTACCCTGTGATTTCCTGCATCTTTGAATTGAATAGTTCAAAATTCCCTTTGGTATCACTAAGAGTTATGCCATCTTCAATCTTCTCGATGATGGTTTGCAATCGTTGAATATTTGTCTGCATTGCTTCATGTTTTTTTATTTCTCCCTCAGCCTTTTTAAGTTCGGTGACATCATCCATTATTGTGTAGACTGCATTCACATTATTTTTCTCATCAAAGGAGAAAAAATCACGAATTATAAAAATTCTTTTATCACCGTTTTTTGTTAGGTATGTTCGTTCATTAGCCAACGAATACGGTTGTTTACTGTGCAGTTTTTTCTCAAATGAAACTTTAGCTGTTTCTCGCTCAGATGCATCGACAAAATCAAAAATCGGCTTCCCAATAATCTCGTCTTTTTTGTATCCTAACGTTTGACACCACGTATCATTCACATCGGTGATCCTCCCATCTGGTGATAATGTATGATACGGAATAGGAGCTTTCTCATACAATTGTTTAAATTTTTCTTCAGATTTCCTAAATGCCCGTTCCATCTCCTTCTGCTTGGTGATATCCTTGATGATGCCAATAGACCCTATGATATTTCCCTTTTCTCCTTTTAACACACAAAGAGATATCTCTACATCAAACGGTCGCAGCTCTTTTTTTCTAATCATTTTGGTTTCCATATGGTATTTGATGCCTTTCTTACGGATATTTTCTGTTCGAATTTTTTCCCACTCTTCTGGTGGATATAATGTTTTTACAGGTCTCATGAATAAATCATTCTGATCCATACCAAGGAGTTCTTCAGCATAGGTATTCCAGGAAACAATACGTTCGTTATTATCAACGATGGTGATAGCAATAGCATAGTTCTCAAAAATAGTCCGATATGTTTCCTCAAGAGTCCCTAGCTCAACATGTTCTTTTATTCCTTTGATAGGATCTTCAACGTTGTAAATTTTTCTATCTGGTATTTCTTCCAACGACTCTTCAGACATCTGAAGCTCTTCGTAGTTGCCATGTACTCGATTTTGAAAGACATCCATTTTTTCTTCTTTTGATATTTTTACTGTTTCAGGTTCATCCTTCATTGGATCATCTCCACAGTATCTCTTAAAATAGAAACTGATTTTAAATTACTGTAAACTGATAATGTATTACCCATCCTTCTGTCCCATCCTATTAAAGTACCCTAATCTCTCGTATCATTGACATTATATTAAAAATTATCGTATCATTATCCTGCCTATTTAAGTTACAGATGTTTATCTTGTTATTGGTAACAAAAGGAGGATGCCACGTCAATAGCACTCAATATAGCCCAACCTGCCGCCTCGATAAACAGACTAAGCTCTCCAGTTTTTCGGAGATAGCTATCTGCACCCAATGCATGAGCATCTAACCAATCCTCTTTTTTCTCCGACCCAGTTAAGACAACGACCGGTATATTCCTTGCGATAGGATGTGATTTTATCTTTTTCAAGACTTCTAACCCATGTAATTTAGGTAAGGACAAATCAAGAAGAATCAATCTCGGTTGATGCCTAATAAAAAGATCATTATCTTCTGAAGTACCAAAGATGTATTCCAACGCCTCAATCCCATCCCTGGCAACATGGATCTTGCTTGATTCGATAATCTTGTATTTCTCAAATGCTAACAACAGGAGTTGTTCATCATCGGGATTATCTTCCACTAATAATATCTCTACTGGATCGCATCCCATGCTTCGTCCTCTCCTCGTACTATAGGTGTATGCATCGAAAACGGATAACACAACATCCGCATTTCTTCAGAGTTATCTTCTTCTAATAATTCTTCAATTTGATCGTTTTTCATCTTACTCATCACCTTCTAACTACTCTGTTTGTAGAACATATCATAAGAGCATTGCGAACCTATGGTCCTGATGTTTGGTACTCATCGATCATTCGCAAAAATTAAATATGAATTGGCGTAGCAAACGAGAATGACTAGGAGAACAGACGAACATGAAAATAATACAATCCTGTTAAAATGTCGTATTTTTTCTGATCATCCAAAATATTTTTGTATATCCCTCAATTGTTTCAAAAGAAGCAAACCCTTTTCTGTAGTTTTATAGATCTCTTTCCCATCATCAGTATGGACTGATAAAAAACCATTAGTAAGCAAGAAAACAAGATATTTTTTGATGGATTTAAAATTTAGATTTGTCTTGTAGACAAGCCTTGTTTTACTGATTCCATTAACCGACGCGCTTAAGGTGTTTGCAATAATGGTAAGGGTATCCCTCTTTTTGCCAAGTCCGTAGAGCTCGGTGAACCCAGTATCCCATTGCTTGAGGAATCTGGTAAGCGCAATCACCCGTGTTATACTCTCACTCAATTTTTCCGTCTCCAGATCATCTTTTATGATGTAATCACTGACTCCTTCTTTCATCGCTTTCACAGCGATATTCTCATCTCCACCACCGGTGAGCATGATAATAGGAATCTCCACATTTTCCTTTTTTATTCGTTCTAGTATTTCCAGTCCATCCATATCTGGCAAAAGATAATCCAACAGTAAGACATCAAATGCAGTACTGCGTATAAGATTCAATCCCTCTCGCCAGGTAGATGCTCGTTCAACCAGTAAAGGATTCTTCATGTTCTTTTCCAGTGAACGTTTGATGATTTTGTAGTCGTCATCGTTGTCTTCGATGCAGAGAATATGAATCTCTTCGTCACCTTTTTTCCTATGTTCCTCATTCATCTGTTTATCCTCCCGGAATCCTTGAGATTCTCAACCAATAATCAGTAAGAGCGGAAACAACATTGACAAAATCCTTAAATTCCGCTGGCTTTGCAATGTAACTATTCGCTCCCAACTCGTACGTTTTACAGATATCACTATCACTGGTAGAAACCGTAAGGACGACCACGGGAATTCGTTTCAACCGCTCATCCATCTTTATTTTCCGCAACACCTCATAACCACTCACCTTAGGAAGATTCAAATCCACGAGTATTAAACCAGGAGTTGGAACATTCACGTATTCTCCTTCTTTGAAGAGAAAGCGGAGGGTATCGTCACCATCCCTTGCAACATATAATGTATTTTTGATGTTTCCTTTCTCAAAAGCCATCCTAGTAATCATCACATTATCCGGATTGTCTTCAACCAATAAGATGGGAACATTCTCATTCATTACCATAAACTATTCCTGTTTTATTTATAATGGTTATGTCGCACGTTTTTTGGAAGGGTAAAATAGAACGTACTGCCTTTTCCTTCTCCAGAGCTTTCAGCCCATATCTTGCCACCATGTTTCTCAACAATTTTTTTACAGATGGTGAGACCTGCACCGGTTCCTCCATATTTTTCCCGGGGATTAAGCTGTTTAAAAATAACAAAGATGGTATCCAGATATTTGGGGTCTATGCCTATTCCATTATCTTTCACACAAAAGAGATACTCATTCTCCCACTCATCACAGGTGATTTCGACAATCGGTTTTTCACCATCATTGAATTTGATACCGTTGCTTATAAGATTCTTAAACAATTCTCCTATCAGTACGCTATTGCATGTTATCACTGGAAAAGACCCAAACTTCACCTCTCCTTTTTTCTCCGAAATAATGCCAGTCAATTCCTTCGTCACTTCTTGTAACAGCTCAGTTATATCTGTCTCTTTAAACTCTATTTCCTGACGTCCAATCCTTGAAAGCTTCAACAAATCATCAACCAGGTTACCCATCCGCACAGCAGCTTTTTGGATCCGTTCTAAACAATCTTTTCCCTGTTCGCTTATGTTACTCCTTGGTTCTTCCAGCAAATAGCTACTAAAGATACGAAGCGAACGTAAAGGCTCTTTGAGATCATGAGAAATCACGTAGGTGTAATCCTCCAACTCCTTGTTTATCTCCATCAACTCAATATTCTTTTGAAGGAGTTCTTTCTCCATTTTTTTCCGTTCAGTAATATCACGTGTAACACCACGATAACCCCAAAGGTTTCCTTTTGCATCGAAGATTGGAACACCGCTTGTTTCAAAAACCACTGTTCGACCATCCTTGTGCAGGTTGATGTTCTCCAGTCGTATTATAGGATTTTTTAATTCCACGCACGCCTGGAATGTTGCACGTACTCGTTCAGTCTCTCCTACAGGCATAAAATCAAATAAAGTTTTTCCGATAACTTCATGGGGTATATATCCTAAAAGATCCTTGACTTTTGGGCTAGCATAAGTGTATTTACCGTTTCGATCTATCTCCCATATCCAGTCGCTAATATCTTCAACAAGGGCTCGATAACGCTCTTTATACTCACGAGTTTCTTCTAGTAACTTCTCATCACCAATGCCTCCCTCAAATGTTGCCCCCGGGGTGTCTAGCTCCGAGTAGTCTCTCTTTGCTTGTGGGCAGAGGGTTCCCTGTTTTTCCTCTTTTCGCAATATGTTCACTATCTCAGGTTCTTCAGTCATGCGCTCTCCGTCTGGCATCTCTCATTGAAAGTTGTCATCGGTTTCAAAATAGACATAGATTCAAAACCATCACAAACCGGTACCGCATCACCCATCCTTTCCTCTTCTGTCGAATTACCCTAATTTCACGTATCAGTACGATAATATTAATACCTATTGAGTCTGTGGTATCCAGAGACAACATGATTTTGATACCGTTTTCTCTCACGATGTGAAATTCCAATTTGCCCACCTAATATTTATATCCCTCGAAGAAGCTATTTAGAAACCATTTCCAAATATCTCTTAACAGATTTCAAAACAGACACAGCAGGATATTTACAGGAGAAGGAAGTAAATTGGAAAATTCATAGTGTCATAAAACCATACGTGTTGGTAGAGTAAAGGGAGACCGCCAACTTAACGCACCTCCGAAAAAGTTCGTAAATCCTGCAAATGCCTCTGTCCATCGTTCGATACTTTGTTCACTCACCGTCTCAGGGAAAGTCTCCCAGAACCGTCGTATTCTCCAGTCCACCTGAGAGAACCATCGTTCCACTGCAGACCGTGTGGTCCAAAGTGAACTACGGTGTATCGAAATCCATATCGTTGGAGTGCCCAAGGGTACCAGTCACCTCCATCGATAAGCACACGGGGTAGTTTTCCAGCACATTTTCTCACAACTCTTCCGAGAAGACGCAATGTATCCAAAGAACATCTCCACCGTGTCACCATCACTGCAATGACTTCTTCATTGTCTACATCAACGACAGTCCACAGGTAAACTTTCTTCCCGTTGATGTCAATTTCCTTTTCATCAATCGCAATCCGCTTCCTCTCTCGTAGTGGTACACCTGCTCGAAGAGGTATCTGCCTTTCTGGTACCACTCCCGGATTGCCTCATGACTGACGCCAACAATCTTCCCTGCCTTTCGATAACTTAATCCTGCCCTATAGAGCAACATCCCTAGGGCTCGTTTTCCATTCTTCTTTCGCTCTCGGCGAAAAATTCTTTTCTTCTCTAACCATTCTACTACTTGCTTTAGCAAGCAATCCCTTCCTGTTAGATCTCTGATGTCTTCTAGTAGGAGGGGAGTTTAAAATTTTATCGGAGAAGTTTTATGTTGACAGTCTCGAGTAAAGGTGAGGAAGAATATAAAGAGATGTTCCATTGGTCATCGGTTAAGGATTTTCCAAGAGTAAACCGAACAATGAAATAATCAAAAATTGAGCATGAAAAAAATTGCCTTTCGAAAGGGGGATCCTTCGTTTTCGAATACGTTTTTACCCCCACGCATGTTCATTGTGAAAATGAGCAAAAACAGCCTTAATTTTGCCCATTTTGTGCTTAACCGATGACACATGAGAGATGTTCATTATGCTTCTATTATAATTTTACTGCCATCTGGATGTAAATCTTTTGGCACTTCTTTACCTGCTTTCTTTAATTTATATCTCTCGCAGTTGACTTTATTTTCTGAGAGGCAGTATTGTTTTGTTAATTTTAAAAATTCTTCAAATTCCCCAAGTTGAAAATGTGCATATGCTGGGCATTTTTTGATATTTTCGCATAGAGTAACTATATTATTTATAGTTCTGTAGAAAGGACACTCAACATATCTATCAGAATCACAAAAATCAAAAGAAGCATCGGGTGTTACGCTTATCGCTGTAATGCATCTCCTGGTATAATCTTCATACATTGGGCAGGTCATATTTTCATCCTCGATAATTTCATAACAGGCATTTGCCTATAAAACTTACACTATACTAGCACTCAATATTTTAACAACGTCATTTCTGGTTGTGTCTGTGACTGACTGAAAACATTTTGTATAAGGGGTGCGATACCTATACTGAGGGATAGGTATGCGCTCTAAGAAAAAAAATATTGATATCTCAAAGTTTTGGTGCTGGAATGAACACTGCCGGGATTACGGAAAGAAAAACAAAGGGAATATTATTCCAAAGGAACAATACGGTGAGCATGGTATCTGGTTGTTGAAATGTAAAACCTGTGGTCATTGTTTCAGTGAGAACCACGGTACTGTGTTTTTTCATCTGAAAACGCCACGAGATGAGGTTCTTCGCACCCTGGCGTTATTTCCAGAAAAATGCAGCATCCGTGGGATCAGTCGTGCAACTGGTCATGATAAAAATATGGTCATGAAGTGGATTAACATCGCGGGCCAACATTGCCAAGAGGTCAATGGATATTTTCTCCGGGATTTGGAGTTGGATCGGGTGCAGGTGGATGAGATCTGGAGTTATATAAAAAAAGGAGCGAAACATCACCGATGATGATTCTGTTGATTATGGGACCGTGTATACTTCCACGGCGATGAAACCTGGGACACGAGTCTTCCTTTCTCACATTGAAGGGACACGGACAACAGAAGACTACACTGCGTTGTTCTCTGATATAGAACACAAACGGCGATTGCAGAGTCTGCTTCCTGTGTTCACATCGGACTGGATCCGATCAAAGACAGCCTACTCAGGGTATACGGGGTGATAGAACAGCCACCTTACAAGGGGCGGGGAAGAAAACCATTTCCCCGGTTGGTCCCCCCCTGTGATTTGAGGTATGCGCAGGTGTGTAAGAAACGAAAGAAAGGCCGAGTAGTGGAGGTGGTACAACGAGTAGTGTTTGGCGATCCTGAGGCGGTGATGCATCTTCTTGGTGCAGACTATGGTGGTACGATCAACACTGCGTATGTCGAATGGTTGAATCTCACCTTCCGGAACTCTCTTGCACGATTCATACGGAGAACCATGAACTTCAGTAAAGAGATGCAGATGCATGCTCATGCGATCGATTTCTTCCAAGCGTGGTACAACCTCGTCAAACCACATCAATCCCTTCGGGTAAGGGTTGACGATGGGATACGGAAATGGAAACAGAGAACACCGCTGATGGCCGAAGGACTGGCAGATCATGTATAGACTCTGGAAGAACTACTCACATTCAAGGTGCCTGTTCAATGAGTCCCATACACTACCTGAATTTACATCTATTCAACAATTTCTTTTAATAAATTTCTAAAAAGTCGATTACACCCACATCCCACACATAGTCTTATAATTTCACTAATTATCTCCATCTCCAGGGATGAAAGGTGCACATAAGTAAAAATCTCGACCATCTGGGAATCGTATCTGGGGTTTGTAAAGAGATAAAAATTGCAGAAGAAATTGATCGTATCATTGGAGTGGATCTCCGACAGAAAGTAACCTGCGGACAAGCGGTTGTTGCCATGATTCTCAACGCGTTAGGTTTTGTTGATCGACCGCTGTATCTGTTCCCGGAGTTCATGAAAAACAAACCTGTCGAGCTGCTCATTAGTCCCGAACTTGTTGCAGAGGATTCCAACGATGATGTTCTCGGACGGACATTAGATAAACTATCTGCTAAGGGTCTTGAAGAGATCTTCATGTGTGTAGCATCTAACGCCCAGACCTATACCCAAGGTGATCGGTTCTTTCATAGCGATACCACCAGCATGAGCGTCCATGGCAAGTACGAGCATGATGATGAAATGGTCCCGATACAGATTACCTACGGGTATCCGAAAGATCATCGTGTTGATTTGAAGCAATTTATTGTGTCGATGGTGGCCTCACAAGGTCTTCCTGTGTTTGTCCAAGGGCTCAGTGGAAACACCTCAGATAAAGATCATTTCAGAGACTTGTTCCAGACATATGGAACGATGCTAATGCAGACCTGGGGCAAATACCGAATCTGGGTGTGGGATAGTGCATTCTACACGGAGACGAACCTCAAGGCGCTTCCCCCGAAGATTATATGGGTGACCCGAGTTCCTGAAACCTTGCTTGTAGCCCAAGAAACCCTCGCAGCCTCAAATCCAGAGACGATGAAAGCAACTCTTCGATGAAGGGATACTCTCTGCTGCAGAGCACCATGGTGACGTATGTAGGGATACCGCAACGATGGATCGTTGTTTTCTCCAAGCATGCGTTTGATCGTGAAAAGAAAACACTGGAAAAGAAAATCCAGCGGGAGAAAGAACAGGTGGAGACAGCGTTATGGCATCTCTCACATCAAGAGTTCCAATGTCGAGAAGATGGACTCTCGACGTTAAACAGACTTTCAAAGAAATGGAAATACCATCGCATCCAGGATATACATCTAGTAGAGAAACAACGGAAGAAACAAGGTGGTAAAGGGAGACCCAAAACCGGCGATACCAGAACAGTCTACCAGATAACTGCAACAGCCCAAAAGGATGACGAAACGATTCACCACAACCAACGTCGTCTCGGGCAGTTCATCGTAGCAACTAAAGAATTGGATCCTGAAAAACTCACCGATGAAGACACGCTGAGAGCATATAAGGATCAACAACAGGTGGAACGAGGATTCCGATTCCTGAAAGACCCCTTGTTCTTTGCCCATGCAATTTTCCTGAAAACAGAACGACGGATACAGGCGATGGTGATGATCATAGGGCTGGCATTGTTGATCTATGCGATCGCAGAGCGGAAATTACGAGAGGCGTTAAAGAAGATGGACGAGGCACTCCTGGATCAGAAGAATAAACCAACGAAGACGCCGACGATGCGACGGATTTTCCAGATGTTTGAAGGTGTCACCGTTCTCTACGATGAAAAGGGTGGAGGACGACTTGAAGTGGTGAATCTGGGGGAGGTAACAAAGAAATTACTTGCATTATTCGGAGTAGAGTACGAGCGGATGTATTGTGTCGCACGTATCGGTTAGAATGTGATGATTAATAGAAAAAGATAGTTTTGCGAGGTGTTAAGTGCCTCAGGGCAGGAGAACAGAGGCTCTGAGTGGGAACAACGTGTACAATGAATTGATATTTGGGACTATTCATAGGTTAAGTGCGGGATGTGGGTTTTATGCTTTGTTAGATAAGGCATACCTGACCCTTTTGTTTTATCTTCTTTTTATTCAACGAAAGCGGCTTTAACCAATCCTCCATCATTCCATATTTTAACATAGTCTCTACACTGGCTAAAGCTAATTTTAAATTTATTGCTAGTAAAGGAACATCTGCTACTGTAACTACTAAATCAGCATTGAGAATAACGCCTTTATTTAAGGCTCTATCTATTAATTCTACAACTCCAGCATTATTACTTTTCATTCTTCCACAAAAGAATAAGGAGCAAAAGGGCCAGCCATCTGAAAGGAAAAATTTTGCCCCATTCTTTTCTCCAATTCTTCTTTAATTTTAGATATTTGCTGACCATGCGTTAAAATAGATAAATTTAGTAATAACTCCTTTTCTTCCTCAAGACTGATTAAAGATCTTTGAGTTTTTATGTCATCAGCAAATTTTTTAGCATCATCATAAAACTCTTGCTTAAGTCGGTTGATTTTATTCTGGACAATTTCCTTTGTTTTGTCCTTTTCTTTTCCCTTCAAAAGATAACTCATGCCTCTGCCTTTTCCTTGTTGATTTTTTTTAATTTCCTTTATCTCTTCGCTTTCAGATGCTTCTTGGACTAATCTATCTCTCTTATAGTAAATTCTTATACCATATTCTCTTTTGCCTTTTACTTTATTCCATATTTTTTCTAATCTTTCCTGTTCCTCACTGAGCCATTTTTTTAGATTATCTTGCGCTGAAGAATTTTCTCCCTTTTTGATGATAGTATTAAAATGTAAGGGTATGACCCCTCCAAAACCTTCTATGCCTTCGTCCAGGATCCGATTATGGCTGATAATCAATTCTTTGGTTTTTTTGAGATCTTTAGGAGTGTAAGGTTCTTCTTTACAATCATGAACCAAAGCACTAAATTTTTTTTCGTTGAAAACGTAAACATTCTTTCCCTCAATACCGGTTTCCTTCCACTCTGAATCCGATTCAGATTTCACCACACCATAAACATATAGAGCATCGTCAGACATTTTTCAGCTCCTTTTCTGCTTCTAATAACATAGGATCAATTAATTTGTTAATGGCATCATCGACTAAATTATCTAGGTCTGCTCTTATTTTGTTTGCAGTTTTCTCTATGTTATGTTCTTTTTTGATTTTTTCAATAGTTTCATCTAGTTGCATAAAAGCCAGACCTAGTTTTTCTGCTTCTTCTTCTCCTAGAGAGTTAGATTCGAGCCTATATATTGCCTGTCTTTGTAAAACTTCTTTAATGATTTCAACCAGCGCGATAACTAATCCCAGCAATCCATCTTTCAAATTATCGCTATCGACCTTGATAGTCATTTTATCAACTCAAGTACTAAGATACCATTTTTGTACTGCTTTTTCCTAACATCTTTGAAATAATCAGGCAGTTCAATCTTTTTTTCAAAGTTATCTGAAGTAATTAACAAATTTTTACCTTTAATCTTTAAAATTACTTTTTCTTGAGGGACTTTTACTGCTAGAGTTAGTTTATTTCCCTTTCTTTCATAGGAATAATCTTCTCCAATAGTTACTTTCGAAGTATCCTTTTTTACTTCTTTGATTATTGGCCTGACAGAAATATTCACCTTAAATCCCCATTTCTTTTTTTCTCCCTTTCTTAGATTTTCTTCTATTTTTCTATCAATTTCTATTCTATTGTTTATCTTCCCCATTATGTTCTTTATAAGACTATATCCTTTATTTAAAATATATCTCACCTCAACCTCATCTTGAGCAAATGTTCCTAACCTCATAGGAGTAATTGCAGTTTCTAGTCCCATAATTTTTTCAATAACCATTTGACGCTCAACTAGCAGTCTTGCTACGGCATCCTTAGGTAGTTGAGTATAATTAACTATCTCGGAATCCTTTACTAAAGCTGAAATATCTCGATAAGGAATAGTATAAACCCCGTTGTTATCTCTGTTTTTTCCTACTTCGAAGAAATTCTTGGGAGTAGATAAATACAAAAAAGTAGCACGATCTATAATTCCATAGATATATTTCCCTATTTTATCCATAATACAGATTCTTCAGGTTCTATTGTAGAAAATTTTTTTAATACTTATTCGTATTGATATTCTTCTACTCAAACCTGAGCCTCCTTATCTTCTTTAAGTTATCATATATAGAAAACCCTGGCATTCTTTATACCAAGAGTCATCGTTTTTGTTCTTCCACTTTTCCTCTTGCTCCATCATCCTGGGGTTCTTCCTGTTGAGGTTTAGATTTGTCTTCCTTTTTAGACTTACATCCAAATTTACCCTTAAAGAAATTCTTAATTTTCCCGATAATCTTTACCATCTTGCACCTCCTTTTTTTTATTCCGGGCAGATATCAATTCTATAGCATCTTCAAAATGCCGTTTTGAAATCTTGATATCTGTTTTCTGTTTTTCGCAATCTACTCTCTGATAGATGAATTCTCTTATAGCAAGCATAGAGGCTTTTCTGCAAATAAATTCAATATCAGAACCTACTTTACCCTCGGTCTCTTTGGCTAGCTCTTTTAAATCCACATCTTTAGCCAGTGGTTTATTCTTGGTATGTATCTTAAATATCTCTTCGCTAGCTTTGCTATCTGGCTTAGGTAATTCCAACAAAAGGTCAAATCTACCGCTTCTTAAAAGTGCTGGGTCAATTAAGTCTAATCTATTAGTTGCAGCTAAGACCACTACGCCTTTAAGCTCCTCAATACCATCCATCTCGGCTAAAAATTGGCTGATTACTCTTTCGGTAACATGCGAAGAGTCACCCCCGCTTCGAATAGGAACTAGAGACTCTATTTCATCAAAAAATAAAATTGTGGGGCTAGCCTGTTTTGCCGTTTTAAATACCTCGCGAACTGCCCTTTCACTTTCTCCTACATATTTGGATATAAGAGACGGCCCTTTTACGGAAATAAAATTAACTCCACTCTCATTAGCCACTGCTTTGGCTAAGAGCGTCTTTCCTGTGCCTGGTGCCCCATAGAGTAAAATCCCTTTTGAAGGATTAATGTTTGCTTTTTTAAAGACATCTTGATATTTAACCGGCCATTCAATTGCTTCCTTTAGTTCCTCTTTAATATTTTCTAAACCACCCACGTCTTCCCATTTAACATCCGGCACCTCTACAAATACCTCTCTTATTGCAGATGGCTCAACCTCTTTCATTGCCTCTTGAAAATTATCCATAGTCACTTCTAACTTCATTAAAGTCTCATAGGGAATATCCTGCATTTCAAAGTTTATTTTGGGTAATATCTTTCTTAAGGCGCTCATGGCAGCCTCTCTGGCTAATGCCTCTAAATCTGCACCTACAAAACCATGAGTAATCTCAGCTAATTTTTCTAAATTCACATCTTCTGATAGAGGCATACCGCGGGTGTGGATCTGAAGTATCTCCAATCTTGCATTTCTATCTGGTATAGGTATAGAAATTTCTCTATCAAATCGACCTGGCCTTCTTAAAGCAGGATCTAAAGTATTAGGAATATTGGTGGCAGCAATAACAATAATTTGTCCTCTCGACTCTAAGCCATCCATTAAAGCTAAAAGTTGCGCCACTACTCTACGTTCCACCTGCTTTTCTGTCCCCATCTCTTCTCTCTTAGGAGCGATCGAGTCTATCTCATCGATAAAGATTATCGCGGGAGCGTGAGCTTGCGCATCTTCAAATACACTTCGAAGGCGTGCCTCGCTTTCACCATAAAATTTACCCATCACCTCCGGACCCGATATATGAGTGAAATAGGCATCAGTCTCATTAGCTACTGCGCGGGCAATCAAAGTTTTGCCTGTACCGGGTGGACCATAGAGCAACACGCCTTTGGGAGCGTCTATCCCTAATCTTTCAAATACTTGTGGATACCTTAACGGCAACTCTATCATTTCTCGGATTCTTTGAATTTGATTAGAAAGTCCACCGATATCCTCATAGGAAATTTTTGCCGATACCTCTTCTGGTTTAGTCTTTGTCTCTGTCCTAAGTAAAGTATCAGGCCCTATCAAAACTACACCCTCATTGGGAATGGTATCCAATACTTTAAAGTCGCAGTGCCTTGAGCCAAAAAAGGTAGCCCTGATTCTATCACCAGCTACAACCGGAAGTCCAGCAATGAGTGAGCCGAGGTATTGGGTATCCTTATCTCTTTGTAGTGGACTGGAAATAGTTAAAGGCGAAAGCGTGATTTTGCTGGCAGGTTTATAGTCGCCTTTATGAACCTTTACTTTTTCATCTAAGCCTACCTGCGCATTTTCTCGGGATATTCCATCTATCTGAATTATGCCTTTACCCCTATCTTGCGCGTAGCAAGGCATTACTTTGGCAGGTGTTTTTCTTTTTCCTTCGAACTCAATAATTTCACCTACTTCTAACCCCAAGACTTTTAAATCCTCTGGGTCAATCCGCGCAATTGCCCTGCCTACATCCTTTGGAAGAGCCTCTTTTACTTTTAAGATAAGACTTCGGTTATCTTTTTTTTCGCTCATTGAAATAAAAGCTCCTTAAAATTTTTCAAAGTATCTATTCCTTTAACTTCGTGAGATTGTAAGGGTATGACAGTAGATATAACTAATACTTTAAAACCCTCTTTAGCTAAATAAAGACCTGTGCAATAAGCACAGGTTGTCTTTCCTACTCCACCTTTCCCTCCAAATAGAATCAATTTTATCGTATTTTCTTTTAATCCAGTTAATGACATTTTGCATTCCATCCTTCGACTCCTTTTAGTCGCTCAGGATGACCCTGAACGAAGTCGAATGGGTCATTTCTTTATCTTTATTTCCAAGATACCATTTTTATAACTCGATTCTAAAGTTTCAGATTTAACCTTTGCGGGAAGTAAAACCTCTTTGTGATATTTCTTATCACCACTTTGAGCTGAAATATCTAAAATATCTCCTTTTAAATCTAACTTGATATCCTCTTGATTTACACCCGGCATCTCAGCATAAACTCTTATTTCATCTTTCTCATCAAAAACATCGGTAATTGGCTCTCTTTCCTCTTCAACCTTGGGTCCTTTAGGAGTTTTTTTGATATTCCCAAATGGTTCTACAATGGTTTTTCCACCTACAACTGTCTTAATAGAAAAACCAAATACTCCTTTCATACCTTCTTTTAGATGGCTTAGATCTATCTCGCCTTCTTTCTTGATTTCGCCACCTGCCGCTTCTACTTGTGCAGCAAGGTCTACTAATTTCTCAATGCCTTTAAATAAGCCACCCAAACTTAATTTACCTATTCCAAAATCAATATCTAAACCTTCTTCTTCATCTTTTTTCTTTTTCATTTCTCTTATCCCCCTTTAATTTTAATAATCTCAGAAGTTTTGCTGGAAATAGAAAGTGTCTTTAGCTCATTATTCACTCCTAACTCAATTTCAGCTTTTCCAACTGGAGAAGTATAATACATAATTTTATTCCTACGGTGTCTTTGTTGGTCCTTTGTTTATCGCTCTCGGAAAGATTTTTCAATTGCTTCCTTGATATTAATAAGGCTCAACTCATTTCTCTAATTTTTCTACTCTATCTTCGCCTTCTTCTTCCGCCTTCTTTTCAGCCTCATCCTTAGTCTGTGAGTCTGGTCTTCTGGCTTATCTTCACCTAAACCTTGTTCGGTTTTCAGTGGATTTCCCTTTATAGGAATTACCCTACCCGTTTTCATCTCTATTTTTCCCTGCTGTTCTAAGGCTCCCAAGGCTTTTGTTAGTTCGCCTACATCTATTTTTAATGTAGTGGCCATTTTATACTTGTTTTCCTTTCCATGTGTCAAGAGATATTGCAGGACATCTTCTTGAATTCCCATTTATTCAATCTCCTTCTAAATTTTTATAATAAAACTACCATTAATCTTTTCTACTTCTACCTCTTTTCCTTTCCACACATCTAGGTTATTTCTAATATTGTACTTTTCATCCTGACTAACGTATCTCCTTATAAAATGTCTAAGCTCTTCCTGTCGTTTTTCACTTGCCTTTGTAATGCTATGCCCCAAAGTACCATCGCCTTTTAATCTACAATAAAAATTTTGGTTAAAACTCGTACCATCCTCTGTTTTCAGGTTAATAATAACCACGTCGTTGTCGTTAAATCCTAAACCCTGCGGCTTATGTTTTTTCCAGATTTGATCAATACGCATTAATTTTGCATTTTGAATTTTAGTTTCCATTTCCGGTTAACACCTCCATTCGTTTAAGGGTTGCTTTTCCCCAACCACATTGAGGGCAAAAGTTCTCACTTTTGCTAAATAGTTGTTCTCCACATTTTGGGCAGGCCTCAGTTTCGCAGCCAAGTTCTTTCCAAGCCGGAGCATTCAAATTTGTACCTGATGGAAACGCCAATCCATATTTAGCTGCTGTCTCAAAACTTGCCAATGCTGCTCTTAGTTTTATTCCTAAAATTTCCGTGCCCGCTAAAGATATCATGATGTCAGCATTTATCACTAATCCTTTATCCAGAATCCGGTCAATAAGGTCTACCAGACCTACATTATCAGTTTTTGTCATTTTATTTACCTCCTCCTTTTTTTTCGATTTTTCTCCATTTGTTCCCATAAATTCTTTCTGCTGGTTTAACAATGGAATATTTTGGTTTTGGAGGTACTGTAGAATGAGTTACTTCATACCTATGCACAGATTTTGGTTTAAATCCTAAATTATCAAGTTTACTGCTTGGATTAAGATTTGGCAATCTACCTGCCTTTTTTGCTTTCATTAAAGCTTGGTTGCTTTCTACTTTGTGTTTATATCTTCTTCTCTGTTGGAATAAATTTATTCTGGCTTTATCTCGCCATTGCTCCATTTTTTGAATTGTCTTTTGTAAAAATTTCCTTCTTTTTTTCCCTACCATTGCACTTCTCCCTATAGGAAATCTGCCGATTGAATCTACCATCTTAACGCCTCCTCACAAAATTATATACCTTCTTGGATTCTAATATCCTTGGACAAATTTTCCATAATTTCTTTTGCTTTATCCAGTTCTTCTAACAACCTTTCGTGTTTTTCCTTATATTCTTCTTCGCATATTTCACCAATTTCAAAGAGCAAACGGTTTCCTTTTATCTGGTTGTTGATCCTTTTAAGGTTGTATTTTTCCTTTAAAGAGTAATCTCTCATTAACTCCAACATCCATATCATATCAAAGGGCTTAAGGGAAATACCCGTGGCTCTTAATAGTAAATCATCTATGAAAAACATCTTAACCACCAGCAATTTTTATGTTAACAAAGGAATAAGGAGGCCAGGGCCCAGTATAAACAAATTTTAGATCTTGGTACTTCTTTTCCAGGTTAGCTATCTCCTCAGAAAATTGGGACAACTTATTTTTTTCTACTAAAAAAGCATGATTCAATAAAAGCCGGTCACTAAAATTATCTCCTTTAACACTTTTAATACTAAGTTTATTTAATGGTTCTAAAATCTCCTGAACCAATTCCTCAGGTAGATCGTCTGCTTGGTTTTTTATTACTTTAACTCCTAGCTCAATCTTATTCTCGATTAATCTTAAGGTATTCTTAATTGCTTGGTAAGATTTTGATAAAACTCCTTCTAAAATCTCTCGGTCTTTAAAGACAGTACCAAAGGATGAGGGAACAACCGTAGTTTTTTCAACTATTTTCTTCAAGATATCAGCATGTTGCAGGGCCCGCTCTTCTTTTAGCATCGGATGTAAATTTGGATAAAGACTGGTTAAAGCACAGATATCCTCAAAATTAATTTTTTCAATTGGCTTATCTTCTAGTCCTCTTATATCCAGTTCAATATGTTGGTTATTAATTATTCCATAAACATACAAATATTTTTCTTCACTTTCTTCTTGTTTTTCTACTTCATGCACCTGTTCAGATTGAATTACAGGCTGTGTTGGTGCTTCGATTATCGTTTCTTCTTTCTCTTTTTGAGGAGCTCTAACCACTATAGCTACGTCTGATTTAAAGGTTATCTTTCCTTTTTCTTCTAATTCTTTTATACACTTAAGAACTTCGGTTCTTTTTATCCTTAATTCTCTTGCAATCTTAAAAGTATTTGCTCGGTCATGTTTTTTTAGATAATTGAACAGACGGTCTATTTGTGTATCTTTCACGTCTTCAATTTCTGTGCTAATATTTTTCTGCTCTTCTTCCATATTTAATCATTCACCAAAAATTTTGATAATAAGGAACTTACTTCGTTGTGCTTTTCTAGTATAAATTTGGCTTGTTCTTTTTTTTGGACACTATAGATTTTATTTTTTAATTTGTACTCGCATTTCAACAATCCCCCTTTCTCTAATTCATGCAAGGTGGGGTATAACATCCCTGGAGAGATAAATACTTTAAATTTCTGGTAAAGGATTTTGACTAGGTCAGTACCACACATTGGTTCCGATAAAAGTAAAGATAAAACAATATTTTTTAATTCTCTTTTAACTACATTTTCTATAATCTCTGGGTTAAGGTTTTCTATTTCCGTCTCCAGATTTTTATCAGAGAGCACTCTTGTTTTATTAATAGAAAGGATCATCTTGTCATGAATCTCAACTAAGCGCGTTAATATAGAACGATCTAATTGGTCAAGGTTATAAATACAAACTACCTGGTTTTGCGTACTCCATTTTTTCTCCCATTTCTCAAAATCCCGGCCTAAAGAGGAACCATCGACTACAATTTTTTCCTCTTCTCTTGTTTCATGAGGGTTTTTAATCCGACATTTTATTTCTCTTTCCTCAAATTTCTTTTTCCAAGTCTCGAGGTTATTGGTGACAAAGGCATCAGCATCCAGCAAATAAGAAAAAACAATTTCTTCCATATTTGAATTGTTACAGAGGTGCAGACAATGTTTTGTTAAACTGATTATCTCGTTTAAGACTATTTCCATTAGTCGCCTCTTTGCTTTCTTTTGAGTAGTTTGAAACTTTGAACTTTCCCATTATTGTCTAAAATAAATTCGAAGATCTTTAATAAGTCAAACGTCTCAGGAACTGCTTTTTTTTCTAAGACTTCTGCCTCAACACGCCAGCCTCCTTCAGTTTTTTCAATACTGGAAATACTGTCTGGTTCTTTGTGGAGTGTTTCTTTTATTACTTCATAGGCCTTTTCATTAATTCCCAAAAAGTCCATTTTACTGCCTCATAATTTTTCTATCATTTTTATTTTTTCATTGAAATGTTGAATATTCCTTGTTTTTGAAATTATTACATCAGCCAGCAATTGTTTTATAGATTGTTTATCATATTTGTTATCCAGTTTTAAGGCTTGGGCAACCATAATTCCTGCTCTTGTGCCTAAAGAGTCTTCGGGAGATTCTTCTCTTAATGATCTTAACATATCAACTATTAAGAAAGCATTTTCTTCTTCAATTTCAGATTGAGCAGCAATAATCTTTGCTTCTGTTTCCCGATCATAATAATCCATATAAACTCCCACCATTCTATCTAACAAGGCATCTTGGGCCTTATGGATACCCGCATACTCAATAGGATTGGAGGTAAAGATAGCCTTAAACTGGGGATGTACGTTTACATAGCGTTCTTCACCAAACTGAGTAGGAAGTTCTAGAATACCCTCACTAAAGATGGAAAGCAGAATATTATTGGCTACTGCTTTGGAACGGCTAAACTCATTATAAATTAAAGTATAACCATATTTACAGGCCAAAGTTAAAGGATTGTCAACCCAATCTGCTTTTAAGATATCTTTATCCTTAAAGACATTATGGATGTATTTGTCTCTGATAGAATTAACTTCAACCTGCGAATAACCACCAATTAAATCAGTAGTAGCCACGCTTTCATCTCCGTTGATCCAGACTACTGCCCCGCCTAGTTCTTTGGCTACTTGTAACGCCATCGTTGTTTTACCACAGCCAGTCGGCCCAATAATATGAACTGGATATTTTAAAGAAAGCCAATTTTTTATTTTTTCCTTAATTGCCTTAATTGATTCTGTTTCGACCCAATTTTTAACTTCCGGCACTAAATATTCACACTCTACTTTCTCTTGTTCTATTTCTTTTTTCAGTTCTGACAAAGAGGAATCTGTTTGATGTAATCCCTCTTCTGCGTCTTTTGCCCTCTTTTCCTTATCTTCTTTTGTATCATGAATCCGCTTCCCAATAATCTTCCTCTTGTGTACTTGTATATAAAACATTAATAGCCTCCCTTTAGGTTAGTTATACTTTTTATTTAGAGCTTAGAACAAGCTTACCTTTTATAAAAATTCTGTTTCGTTATCTGTTTCGAAATTCAAAAGTAGTTATTTAAATAGTATAATTGTATACGGATGTATTAATAAGAGTGAGGAGTAAAATTTGTTAATGGTTGCATGTTGTCATCAGAGCTGCGGACAAAAGTGCAAGATATGATATGAAGGAGATTATAAGAGGGGGCGATAAGCTAATAAAAAGTCAAAATTTTAAAAAGAGGTGATAGTGATCAATCGAGACGGAGGAGTAGTTTCTTATGATTTAGGTGAGAATATATTATTTAGTAAAGTAAATTATGGAGAAAATTTTCTTATTCTCTATGATAATATTAATCGCCACAAATGTTACGAACATATCTTACGCAATTTTATACGGCAAAGGACTGGCGATAATTCTATCCTCTTCTATAGTGCCCATAGAAAAAATCAATTGGAATTTAATTTCAATATCCACAAATTTTCTTTTAATGTGATAAATGAGGATGTTATTCATAATCTTAAAAACCAATTACATGAATGTTTTGATGAAATGGAAAAAACAAATAAGGATATGTTGTTGATTGCTGATTGGTCGATGGCGCGCGCGGCGGGGGGGGGGGGGTGGGGGGAGAGGTGGATAGGTGTGAAATCTTCATTCCCTTTCTGAAAAGCTTAATAAAGAAATCTCAAGGCCTAACCCCCCCAGGATGGAAAAAAAAATACAGAGGAATTAAAGTAAAAACACCTTTTACATTGGTCAACGCCTTTGCATTAACTAATCTTAATGATAATTTTATTCAACGGATCCTGCAGTTGCATCAAAGAGTTTATATTCTTGAAGAAAAACGCAATACCTTTTCACTCCCTACAGTCTCGCCCTCTACAGAAATGATCCTTCCTAATAAGTTTAATATATTGTCGCGGGAAGTATTAGAGAATTTAGTCAAAGACAATTTAGAATTAATAGTGCTTCTTTTTTTGGAAGAAGGAGATAAATCTGGGTATCAGGTTCTGAAAGATATTGCCAGCCATTTTAAATGTATTTTATCACAAGGCACGCTTTATCCTTTGCTTTATCAATTAGAAAAGGAAGATAAAATTATCAAACAAAACGGCAAGGGAAGAGAGGTGATTTATTCTTTGCCTGAAGAAACAGAAAAACAATTAGAGTTAAAAAAAGAAACTTGCCTCAAATCCTATCAATACTTAGCCAGTTTTTTCGAAAAATAAACGTGTATTTCGAAATACGAGACAAAATCAAAAACAATCTAAAAAATCACTTTCGTTTTTTTCTGTTTAATATTTACCGAGAAAAAAACGTTATATGACGAATTCTGCTACTAAATAGCAAAATAAAAAGAGAGGTGTTAAAAAATGGTAAGTAGAACTCCAGACTCGTCTGGATTGGCAGAAGTATTAGACAGAATATTAGACAAAGGAATGGTAATAGATATCTGGGCAAGAGTTAATCTTGTTGGGATCGAGATTTTGACTATTGAAGCCAGAATAGTGATAGCTTGTGTAGATACCTTCCTGCATTACGCAGAAGAAATCACTAAGATTGAGCAAGCTTCTATAGCTGTTCCAGTAACCACATAAATAAAAAAGGGAAAGGAAATAAAAAAGGAAAGGGCATCCCTATCCCCTTTATCCCTTTTTTATTTATTTCCTGGTGACAATAATTTGAGGTGAGTAAGAATGGCAAGAAAAAGAAAAAAGGCTAAAGCCAAGGCTGAAATAGAAGGAACAACGTCGGTAAAAACTTCGGTTAAATCTTATCAGCAAGGAATCGAATCAGAAAAACAAAAAATGTCAACGTATTCAAAAGAATTTGAAGCAGGTGTAAAATCACTACAGGCTGATATTACGAAACATTCTAAAGATATAGAAAATGCCGCCTTAAAGATGCGAGAAGAAGGAGTTGAACATATAGGTAAAAAGGTAGCAAAATTTAGAAAAAAAATTGAAGATCAGATAACAGAAAATAAAGAAGCTGTTTCCCATATGGCAGACAACGTTAAATACTTTATTAGTGAAATTGACAAAAAGAAAGAAGACTTTCAATCCTACGCTCAGGGGCCATTCACCGACTCCATCAAAGCCTTTATTAGTGAAATTGACAAAAAGAAAGAAGACTTTCAATCCTACTTTCAGGGACCCTTCAACGATTACATCAATACCTTTTGGGGATAAGTTGGATTGGGAGTAAGAAAAAAATGATCTCGGAAGAAAAAAATGCTGCCTGTGACATACTTGAACATTTAAAAAAACAGGGATCTGCTAATACTTTTCGGCTGGCCAGAGAATTAGGTATGGATAGAAGTAAACTTCTTAATATCCTTAAAGAATTTAGAGAAAAAGGAGCGGTGGAGTTTAAAGAAGGTACAGTTAAATTTCTTAAATTCCCTGAAGAAAAAAAAGTAGAGAAAAATAAAGTTAAAGAAATCTCTTCTGAAATAAAGGAGGAGTTGCCAGAAGAAACAAGAAAAACAGCTCCTCTAGAAAATCCTCAAGCTGAAAACAAAAACTTAAGAGGAGAATCATGGAGATTAGAATTAGAAAAAACAATCAAAGAATCAGAGCAAAAAGCATCTGAGAATAGTAATGTTCCTCCTAAAATCGCTAAAGAAACAAAACCTCAAAAAACCAAAGCGCCCAAATTTAATTTAACCTGGCTAAAAAATAACCTAACTAAATTAAATAAAAATATTCAACAACTTCGAGTTCCTAAAATACTAAAAAAAGAGGTCGATAAAAATGTTTAAAAGAAAGAACCCTATTCATTTGCCCAAATTAGATTTTACTAACAAAAAGCTAGGATTTACAGCAGTCTTGATTGGAATTATAGTTGCTTTAGTTCTGGGCGGGCTGGCTACTCTCTATAGTTGGGAAACCACCTGGATGTGGTGGCTTCTAGCGACCGGTGTTGTTGTTGGAATCCTCAACATCTTCCATGAAGAAGGAGTTTTATTCTTAATTTCTGGATTGACCATGGCCTTTATGCTTAGTCTACTGGCTGATTTAATTCTTTTCCCCACCTGGGCAATAACATTATTCAACGCTGTTATCTACTTACTAGCACCAGCCAGTGTGATAGTTGGCTTCAAAGTGTTCTATGCCCTAGCCACAACAAAAGTAAGTAAGTAGTGATATTACTCTCCGTCATAAACATTACTTCTGTAAGTGCATCTGCAATGGCAACTAATAAGCAGAACAGAAACAAGCCCATCTGAGATATGCGAAAAGAATCTCTATATCTGTGGCGAATTATAGTAATTTTGCCGCAGGTTTCTTAAATCATGAACATAACTATCGCTAATTACCGTTGTTCATCTCAAGATGTTAATGAGGAGTCTAAAGAAACAAGTGTTTTTAATCTAGAAAATAACCAAAAACCTAAGATAGGTTAAAACAATAAATATGGTCGAAATAGTGATGAAAAAATGGCTAAAATAATGATTGTTGATGATGAACAAGATCTTCGAGAAATGATCAATCTTATAATGCAGAAAGAAGGGTTTGAAACGGAAATGGCTGAGAATGGGGAAGAATTTCTCGAAAAAATCAATGATTTTCAACCAGATCTCGTCACTCTTGATGTAATGATGCCAGGTTTAACAACAAAAGAAATATTTGAAAAACTCAAAGAGAAAAAAACCAAACCGAGAATAATCTTACTCACCATTGTCCGGTACTCAGAGGCGGAAAAACAACGACTTTATGAAATGGGGATCGTTGATTATGTCACCAAACCCTTCGACTTAGATGAATTAATAAATAGAATTCACAAACAAATACTAAAACAGCAAAATATCACGCAGAAATAGCCATCATTCTTCTTACGCACTTCATTCATCTGTTAATCTCCCAGGGATCCTTGAGATTCTTAACCAATAATCAGTAAGAGCAGAAACAACATTGATAAAATCCTTAAATTCCGCTGGCTTTGCAATGTAACTATTCGCTCCTAATTCGTACATATTACGGACATTACAAATACCTTTTTTATATAAAACAATAATAAAATGATCACAGTTGTGCAATGCTGAAAAGCTATATCATATTTGAGCCGCCCGAGATATTATAATTAAATATCTTTATTATTTTACTAGTATAGCAAGTTTATTTCTCATCTTTATAGGATTATTTATTTTTTTGATACCTTTAGGAGTAGAGTAAACATCCGATAACACACATTTTTTTTTCAATATTATTTTCCTGGGTGTTCGCATCCTTCCCCCTTTACTAATTTTTTAGAAATTTCTTAACATCCGTGTGATGTTGATAGTATAAAATGGCGGCTAGTATTTGTTCATTAGAACGGCGAGGTTTCTTGGTAATAAAGAATAATATTCGTCGATGTTGAGCCGCCGTAATTTCGAAGAGAGTGCCTGTGGTAACCTTTTTTCTGGTGTTTCCCTTAAAATCATCGAAGTTTCCTCTTCAGAGAATGTTACGCCTCGCTCCTTTAACTGTATAACCGCTCGATTTTCAGGACACACTTGTTGACATTTCATGCAACCAACTAGAGCATTATGAGACCGTGGATCTATCCATTCGGGGAACACTCCTTCATTCTCATTGTAGGACGTGAGACATCGTTCCGCATGAATTAAAAATCGTTTCATGGTGATACACTGAGTAGGACACGCTTGTGCACAGAGAGAACATTTCATGCATCTCTCCAGCAGTTCTTTCCCTTGCCAATCATCAGTAGGAAACACATAATCTGTGTAAAATGCTTCTAATCGATGAAAACTCCCCATGCCCCCGATATAACAGAGATTGTTTTGCCCATAGGTACCCAATCCACTTCTTACCGCAAGAAGTTTCAACGGTAATACTGCTTGAGTGAAACTATAACCAGCCTTATGAAAAACTCGAGATAAAATATCCATACAACTGGTTCTGATCCCTGTATAAACATAAGTTGGTGGTAATACGACTTCATGAGATTCCCCATACAGTCTCCAGTCAAGAAGAGTGGTTCCCTGAGGAATCGCGATGATGATAATAAATTGAGCGTTTGGGAGCATCTTCGGTTTTTCAAATTCAAAGAGACCGTAGTTTTGTTTGTAGAACTGTTCTTGTATCTCTCCTTTCTGTTTCCAGTGGATTATTTCCTCTTTCAGTTCTTCTACATGCTCAATCGATACAGTTTTAAATCTCCCATTCAGTTTTTCAAATTCAGAGGTAAGTGCATTTACAATCGTTTCCATTCATGTTCACAGTTTTCTAACTTTTCTGATGCGATACGGACCAGAGGTTGTCGAGTCTATGAAGTGTAAAGATACTTCTCGCACCTAGATAATTTCTTATTTGTTTATTACATTTATGAAATAAATCAACAAAATCTCATGTGGATCCCTACTGTTGAATTTTTTTTTCATAGATTAATTTAAATGACGAATCGTCATGCGTACCCTAATGAATGGAACATCTCTTCCGTCACCAAGGCATTTTGTGAGGAGAGCCTGTGCCTTAGGGGCAAAAGAGGCAAAAATTATTTCCCCGCAGCAGGTCTTTACCGCGGAATGGGTGCGACGGAAATGTCAGTATGGCTGCGATGGTTACCACGGTCATCTCACCTGCCCGCCATATTCACCGACTCCTCAAGAAACACGGCGGATACTCGACGAGTACGAAACCGCGATTTTAATTCACTGTCCATCGGATTGGACTGATATAAAAACTATTGTTAGTACAGTAGATGACCAAATCTTTTCAAACCCATAAGCTAGTGGAGTCTAAACGCATGGTTTTGAACGTCTTCTCCAGTAAATGATCCGGTACCAAAAGTGTCCTATGATGGCAATCGTGATATTCCAGG
>Ga0315282_10003463_pt1 | contig 28306 bp, 18 predicted proteins | sample YL17G07_20_MG_FD_203693 | JGI IMG/M metagenome (GOLD analysis project Ga0315282, IMG submission 203693) | Sediment microbial communities from Yellowstone Lake, YNP, Wyoming, USA - YL17G07_20 | ecosystem: Environmental > Aquatic > Freshwater > Lake > Sediment | place: USA: Wyoming | collected... | reverse complement strand
TCTTTCAGTTCGGGACGAACGAACCCGGCTCAGCCAGGGCCAGTTTTGAAAAGGCTGTCGGCATCAATCCGTACTTCGCCGAAGCCCACGCCAGCCTCGGCTGCTGCCTGATCAAGCAAGACAGGGTCGACGACGGAGTCGCGGAGATCCTTCTCGCCCGGAAGCTCGGCTTCCACTCGGCCGTCACTCACCTCAACCTGAGCTTCGCCTACATCACGAAGAATAAGCTCGACGAAGCCATCGCCGAGGCCGAGCAGGCGATCGCTCTCGACGCTTCGCAGCCGATGGCCTACAACAACCTGGGGATCGCCTTCACGAAAAAGGGGATGCTCCCCGAGGCCGAGCGGCAATTCGAGAAGGCCGTCCGGGCCGACCCCCGCTGCAGGGACGGCCGGCTCAATCTGGGGATTCTCTGTTACCAGAGGGGGAGGACCGACCTGGCCCTGGAGCACCTGCTGGAGGCCTTCAAGCTCGGCCCGAAAGACGGAGCCCTCTGCAACAACATCGCGGTCCTCTATTTCCGGAGGGGAGAATTCCGGACCGCCCTGGAATACGCCGAGAAGGCCGGGGCCGCGGGTTTCAAGGTCGACCCCGACTTCCTGGCCGCCGTCAAAAAAAGGATCAGCGGACGCGGCGGTACTTGATGAGGAGTGAGCCGGGCGATTCGGGGATCTTGATCGAGAGCCCGGCGGCGAATTCGGGGAACGAAACGGCGCAGGCCTGGACGTTCTCGATGATCGGCGTGTCGGCGGCGCCTTCGTTCTTGAGCCGGACGACCCACTCGATAACCGGATAATCATGGAAGATCGTGTAGACGACCGTGACCCGGAGTCCGGTCGTGGGACGTAGCGGCGTCCCACCCGGCCAGGTCGCCCGATGAAACGGCGGCCGAGACGATCGCCGCGATAAAGCTTATCCAGACGCGCTTCATGTTCCTTCTCCTTCGCTCAGTTTCTCTTTATTTTACTGAAGATTTCTCGCCCGGATCGCTGTGAACGGGTCCCGCAGCCGGGAGTTCCGCCGTGGCGAGAAAGCGCGGCGCTTTCCGCATCCGAAGCGTCCGTTCGAGGCCGTAAGCCAGCCTGATGAGCACGGGCTCGCTCCAGGCCCTGCCGATGAAGGAGATCCCCACCGGCAGGCCATGGATCCAGCCGGCCGGCAGGGTGATGGTAGGGTAACCCGCCACGGCCGCCGGCGAAGAGCTGCTCCCCGACGACGAGTCGCCGTTGATGAGATCGGTCAGATGGGCGGGGCCGTCGGTCAGGACGACGAGCGCGTCGAGCTTGTGTTTGGCCATCACCGCGTCGATGCCCTTCGTCCGCATGAGGTCGTGGTCCTTCGCCAAGGCGTTGCGGTAGGCCTTATCCGTCAGGGGGCCCTTTTTCGCCGCCGCCTCGAGGATCTCCTGGCCGAAAAACGGCATCTCCCGGTCCGCGTTCTTCAGGTCGAAGGCGATGAGGTCCGGCAGGCCTCGGATGGCGGCGCCCGGCCTGGCCGCGAGATAGGCCTCAAGGTCGGCCTTGAACTCGTAGAGAAGGACCTGGTACTCAGAGCCGTCGGTCTTGCCGAGCGTCGGGAATTCGACGGGATCGATGACCTCGGCCCCCTCCCTCTTCATCGCCTCGACCGCGCTCTGCAGGACGGGGTCGAGCTTCCTCCCGAAATTGAAGGAATCCGAGCGCAGGACGCCGATCCGGGCCCCGCGGAGCCCGTCCGGTTTGAGGGACTCCCGATAGTCCGTCAGGAAGCGGCTCTTGCTGCCCTTGGTCGCGGCGTCGGCCGGGTCGGGCCCGGTCATCGCTCCGAGGAGCGTCGCGGCGTCGGCGACCGTCCGGGCCATGGGCCCTGCGGTGTCCTGCGAATGGGCGATCGGGATGATGCCGGAGCGGCTGACGAGCCCGACCGTCGGCTTGATCCCGACGATGCCGCAGGTCGACGACGGCGAAACAATCGAGCCGTCGGTCTCGGTGCCCACGGCGGCCGCCGCCAGGCTGGCCGCTACGGCCGCGGCCGAGCCCGAGCTCGACCCGGAGGGGTTCCGGTCCAGGGCGTAGGGGTTTCGTGTCTGGCCGCCGCGGCCGCTCCAGCCGCTCGTGGACCGGGACGACCGGAAGTTCGCCCACTCGCTGAGGTTCGTCTTGCCGATGATCACCGCGCCGGCGGCCCGGAGACGTTCGACGACGAAAGCGTCACGGACGGGCTTCGATCCGAGGAGGGCGAGAGACCCGGCGGTCGTCTCCATGTTGTCGGCCGTGTCGATATTGTCCTTGATGAGGATCGGGATGCCGTGGAGGGGTCCCCGCGGACCTTTCTCGCGGCGCTCGCGGTCGAGCTCGCGGGCGATGGCCAGGACGTCAGGGTTCGTTTGGATGACGGCGTTCAACTGCGGCCCGCCCCGGTCGATCTCGTCGATCCGTTTCAGGTAAAGAGAGACGAGGCTTTCCGAAGTCGCCGCCCCGGCAGTCATCATCTCCTGGAGGCCGGCGATGGTCGCCTCCTCGAGCGGGAATCTGACGGGACCCGCCTTCTCCGGCGGGTGTTTGGCCCCGGGCGAACAAGCCACACCCAGCATCGCGACGAGGACGGCCGCCACCGGCAGGATCAAGGCTCTCGGGAATCGCAACATCGTGTCACTCCTTCGACGGACGGAAGCGGATTCCCGGAAGCTCCGTCCGGGTCCCGCCTTTCTTTCCCGCCCAACATACCTCAAAACGGCCCCGGGCTCAATTGCTTCTCGGAGTTCTACAAGCCGTCGTCGAGGGGGTAGTGATCTATTTCGCGGCCTTCAGCGGAAATAGGACGCGGCGTTACTTGTATGGCGCGATGTGCAGGAGCTCGGGCAGGGTCACGAACCGGTACCCCTGGTCTTTGAGCTTGCCGATGATGATCGGGAGGGCCTTGACCGTATTGCTCCGGTCGATCCCGTGGATCACGCCTTTCCCGTCGTGAAGGTCGATGATGCCTCCGGGCCTGGCCTTGCCGAGGATCCTCCTGACGATCTCGTCGGGGGGTGTTTTCAAGTCGTAATCGTTGGTCATGTCGGTCCACGTGATGACGCTATAGTGCAGCTCCTTGAGGTCCTTCACGAACCAGGGAGTCCTCAAGCCGTGGGGCGGCCGGAAGAGGTTGGTCCGGAGGCCGGTCAATCCGAAGATGACGTCTTCGGCCCGGTCGATGTCCTTCCGGATCCCGCTAATTCCCTCGAACGGCAGCCGGAAGGAATGACGGTAGGTATGGTTGCCGACGACGTGGCCTTCCCGGACGATCTCTTTGACGGTCTCCGGATAGGCCTCCGCGTTCTCGCCGATCAAGAAGAACGTCGCTTTGACCCCGTTCTCTTCAAGGGTTTTGAGGACTTCGGACGTATAAGGCTCGTTGGGCCCGTCGTCGAAGGTCAGGGCGATAATTTTTTCGCCGTTTTTCGGCCCGCCCGTCATGACCTTTCCGTAGATCTGGGCTGAAGGGCTGAACGCCAGATAGACGGCCCCGCCCAAGAGACCCAGAAGAACAAGGATAAAAATAATGCTCGCCGTCCCTCGGCGCACAAGGCGCTTGGGAGGCCGCCGACTGTCGGCCCAGCGACCGTCGGTCACGACGAGCCGGATGAAGGTCCAGGCGATCATCCCGGCCGTCCGGAGCGAATTCCCTCTCTCGAATCGGCGGGGAGACGACTCGACCACGATTTTTTTCTCGAAGTTGACCCGGCCGACCTTGCGGAGCCGGAGGGAAAGCTCGGTATCATCCCCGTAAAATTGGATATTCTTGTTGAATCCCCCGGCCTTGATCAGCGCATTCCTGCGGACGGCGAAGTTCGCTCCCCAGAGGCTCCCGGTCTTCCCGCAGACAAGCCTCAGGGCTTTATCGCCGAAGAGAGTCAGGGCGTTCGACCAGCGATGGAGGTTTCCCTGCCAGTTCCGGCCCTTGGAGAACGAGATGCCGCCGCTGACGGCCGCCGCCCGGGGATTCCTGTCAAGGGTATCCCACAGGCGCTCCAGCCAGTCGGGCGGGACCCGGCTGTCCGCGTCCACATAGGCCAGGACCTCTCCCCGGGACGCCTCGAGCCCCTTCTGGCGGGCCCAGGTGACCCCGGGGTGCGGTTCGGTCACGACGCGGGCCCCCATCTCGCGGGCCACGTCCGCGGTTCTGTCCCGGCTGCCGTTGTCAACGACGATAATCTCATAGGGCAGGAAAAAGGTCTGGTGTTTCAGGCTGTCGAGGCAGGAGGGAAGGAGCTCTTCTTCGTTTCGTGCCGGCACGACCACGGAAACCTTGACGGATTCGCCGCAGGAGGCCGCATCATTCATTTTAACGTGTTCGCTTGACAGGATTCTCCGGACGGCAATCCCCTCCTGCCGATATTTTAATGGTTCTTGATGTCGGAGTCAATTCTGTGGGAGGCAGGGCCGCCTTTTTTTCGTCTTCGACAACGAGAATTCTCAAAACACTCTCGAACTGTTCCGAATATAGCACCCGACAGAGGATCCGGCTACTGAACTTTATCTGAAGGGATCTTCAGACTCCCGCCCGGCGCGGCGGGTTTTCAGATATCGAACGTTTCCCCCGAGAAGTGGACGAAGGAGAAACACTCCGGGATGTGGGAATCGTAGACGCCGTGGCGGTTGAGGGCCCAGCCCGGGTGCGGGTCGGCCTTTCCCCCGCAGAACTCGAGGAGTTCGAAGCGCGAAAAATCCATCCGCCAGACGTCGCCGGGGCGCGGCGGAACGGGGCGGTCCCCGGCGAGCACTCCCATCCCGCGCCAAGGGAAGGCGATTTCGGCCGTCCATCCCCTGTCCACGTTCGAGGCGTCGTTGATGGTGCCGGCCACCTGGACGGCAGACCGGAGCCCGGGAAAATCCCAGTCCATGAACGCCCAGCGGGCCCCGCGCGGATGCTTGCCGCAGCGCGACGCGTCCTGGAAACCGCCGAGGACATCCACGCGCCGCCCGAGCAGGTCGAGCTCGGGGACGTCGAACCGGCTGCCGCGCTTGTAGGCGTCCTGCCAGACATAGAGAACTTCATAGATCGTGCCCAGGGCATTGATCTGGAACTCGTAGTAGCAATCCTTCCCGCCGATGAAGATCTCGACGTCGTTCTCGTTCCAGACGAAGGAATCCCGCTCGGTCAGGCGGGCCCGGACGTTGGGCTCCTCGACCCAGAAAGCCACGTAGAGGCTTTCGTCGTCCCAGAGCGAGGCCATCCGGGTCTCGAGGAAGCCGGGGACGCCGCTCACGAGATCGACGAAGCGCCGCGACTTCGGCGCCTTCTGCCATTCCGGGGTGTCCAGCCGGCCGTCGATCTCGATCCTGCGCAGTGTCCTGAGACAGGTGTAATGGGCCAGGTCTTTTTCCTCGCATCCATACGTGGACATCGACTCTTCTCCCCTCCCGGCCTCGGCCGGATGGCCTTCATATTACACAAAGAATCCGGCGGGAGTCAAGGCGGCCGAACCGGCCCCGGGTACTAAATCCGTTGACTCCGATCACCCACCGGGGTCATAATTTTCCTTTAATTTCCCCAAGGAGGGTGACATGAACCTGCCCGGAAACCGCTTTCCATCCTGGACGATCGGACTGTCCGTATGCCTTCTGGTCCTCTTGGCGCCGCCGCCGGCCGGGACGGCCGATCCCGGCGCGCCCTGGCTTCTCCAGAAACCGGCCTTGTCTCAAACGGACATCGTGTTCGTCTTCGCCGGAGACCTGTGGAGCGTGCCGCGCGCGGGCGGGGAGGCCAAGCGCCTGACCTCGAGCCCCGGCGGCGAAACCAACCCCGTCTTCTCCCCCGACGGCTCCGAGATCGCGTTCACCGGTGAATATGACGGGAACGTCGACGTGTTCGTCATGCCGGCCGGGGGCGGCGTCCCGAGGCGCCTCACCTGGCATCCCGCCGCGGACACCGTGCTCGGCTGGACCCCCGACGGCCGGCGCGTCCTGTTCACATCGGCACGCAATTCCTATTCCCGTTTCAGCGAGCTCTATACGGCCGGCCTCGACGGCGGCCTCGAAGAGAAGGTCCCCCTCCCCATGGGCTATGAGGCCGCGTTCTCCCCGGACGGAAAGCGCCTCGCCTACGTCCCCCTCCCCCGGGCCTTTGCCGCCTGGAAGCGGTACCGCGGCGGGCGGACGACGCCGGTCTGGATCGCCGGCCTGGCCGACTCCGTTGTCGAGAAGGTGCCCCGCGAAAATTCCAACGACTACAACCCGATCTGGGTCGGCGACAAGGTCTACTTCCTGTCCGACCGCGAGGGCGCCGTGACGCTCTTCGCCTACGACCTGAAGTCAAAGAAGATCTCCCGGGCCATCGAGAACCGCGGTCCGGATCTCAAATCGGCCGCCGCCGGGCCGGGGGCCATCGTTTACGAGCAGTTCGGAGGCCTCGGTCTCTACGATCTGAAGACCGGCCAAACCTCCCGCGTCCCCATCTCCGTGAGCGGGGACATGCCCGAGGTCCGCGAGCGCTACGTGCCCGCGGGCGACCGCCTGACCGGCGCCGGCCTGTCGCCCAACGCCGCCCGGGCCGTGTTCGAAGCCCGGGGCGAGATTGTCACGGTGCCCGCCGAAAAGGGCGACCCGCGCAACCTCACCAACACGACGGGCGTGATGGAACGCGACCCGGCCTGGTCGCCCGACGGCCGGACCATCGCCTATTTCTCGGACGAGTCGGGGGAGTACCGGCTCCACCTCAAGCCCCAGAGCGGGGCCGGTGAAGCCGTCAAGATCGCGCTTGCCGAGAAGCCCTCGTTCTACTTCACGCCGGACTGGTCTCCGGATTCCAAGAAAATCGCCTACGCCGACGCCCATCTCGAGATCTGGTATGTCGACCTCGCCGCAAAGAAGCCCGTCCGCGTGGACAAGGACAGGTATTGGGGCGGCATGGGCAACTCGCCCGTCTGGTCCCCCGACTCCAAGTGGCTCGCCTATGAGAAGAGCCTGCAGAACTACATGGGGGCTATTTTCCTCACCTCCGTCGATTCCGGAAAAAGCGTCCAGGTCACCGATGGAATGAGCGACGCCCGGTTCCCGGTCTTCGACGCCGACGGAAAATACCTGTACTTCGCCGCCAGCACGGATTCGGGCCAGTCCCTCCAGCCGGACATCCACAGCTTCAGCCGGCCGGTGACGCGGTCGATCTACCTCGCCGTCCTGGCCAAGGACGAGCCCTCGCCGTTCGCCCCCGAGAGCGACGAAGAGAAGGGGGAAGTGAAGAAGGCGGAGGAGAACAAGGCGGGTAACGACAAAACCACGCCGGGCCAGGGGCCTGAGGCAAAGCCGGTCACGGTCAAGATCGATTTCGCCGGACTCCTCCAGCGCATCCTGGCCGTTCCCATGCCGGCCCGCAACTACGTCAATCTCCAGACGGGCAAGGCGGGAACTCTCCTGGCGCTCGAGGCGCCGGCCTCGCTCCCCGGCGTCGGAGGCGCCCCCGGCATGACGGTCCACCGCTACGACCTCAAGGCCCGCCGCTCCGACGTCGTCATCGGCGGTGTAGGCTCTTTCGAAATCGCCCGGAACGGCGAGAAATACCTCTACAGCCAGGGCGACCGCTGGTTCATCGCCGCCCTGAGGCCGATGCCCCCCGCCGGCGGCGCGCCCGCGGGGCCTCCCCCCTCGCCCGGAGCGTCAGGGGCCAATGCCTTGGCCACAGACGGCATCCAGGTCCGGGCCAACCCCCGCGACGAATGGCGGCAGATGTACCATGAGGCCTGGCGCGTCGAGCGCGAGTTCTTTTACGATCCCAACGCCCACGGCTATGACCTCGCCGCGGCCGAGAAGGCGTATGCGCCCTACCTCGAGAATATCGTTTCACGGCGCGACCTGAATTATCTGTTCGCCGAGATGCTGGGCGGGATCGAAGTCGGCCACCTGGGCGTGGGCGGCGGCGACCTGCCGGAGGTAAAGCGCGTCCCGGCCGGCCTGCTCGGCGCGGACTACAAAGTTGAGAACGGCCGTTACCGCTTCGCCCGCGTTTACAGCGGCGAGAACTGGAACCCTCAGCTCAAGGCGCCGCTGACCCAGCCGGGGGTCAACGTCGCCGTCGGGGATTATCTGATCGCGGTCAACGGCCGCGAAGTGAGCGGTCGCGATAATATTTACAGCTTCTTCGAGAACACCGCCGGCAAGCAGCTCCTCCTCAAGGTCGGCCCGAGCCCCGACGGCAAGGGCGCCCGCGAAGTGACGGTCGTCCCTGTGGCCAGCGAGACGTCCCTCCGGAATTACGCCTGGATCGAGGACAACCGCCGTTATGTGGACAAAGTCACGGGCGGCCGGGTGGCATACGTCTACATGCCCGACACGTCCTTCGGAGGCTACACCAATTTCAACCGCTACTTCTTCGCCCAGGTGGGCAAGGACGCGGTCATCGTCGACGAGAGGTTCAACGCCGGCGGGGCCCTGGCCACCGACATCATCGAGTTCCTGCAGAGGAAGCTGCTGAGCCTGGTGGCCACGCGCGACGGCGAAGACGAGGTCCAGCCGCAGGGCGCCATCTTCGGCCCCAAAGTGATGCTCATCAACGAGTTCGCCGGGTCGGGCGGCGACGCCATGCCCTATTATTTCAAGGCCGCGGGCGTCGGGCCGCTCATCGGCAAGACGACCTGGGGAGGGCTGGTCGGCCGGGCCGGCGGGCCCGCCCTCATGGACGGCGGGTTTGTCACGGCGCCGAGCTCGGGCGTCTGGAGCCCGAAGGCCGGCTGGATCGCGGAGAACGTGGGCATCGCCCCGGACATCGAGGTCGAGCATGACCCCGCCCTCGTTCGTCAAGGAAAAGATCCACAGCTCGACAAGGCCATCGAGGTCGTCATGGCCGGGCTGACCAAGAACCCGCAGGTGAAGCCCAAGCGCCCGGCCTACCCCGATCACTACAAAAAATAGAGGGAAGCTTTTCGAGGCAGCCCGCGAGCGGTGAACCGGGCGGCGATGTCCCGGCCGGGGATGTCCTCGTTCATCTGCCGGTCAGGAGCTGGTCCACCCGATATCCGGCGGCCAGGAAGAACTGGAGATCGAAAGCGTTGTCCTCGAGGTCGATCGGCGTCGTCCCAGTCAGCCCCATGAATTCTTTCTCGATCTCGTGCGCCCTGCCGCGCGGGCGGGGGCCGGAGTCCGGCCCGAACTCGCGCCGGAAAGCGGCCCATAGGTCCCGCGCCGCGGCCGGAAGGTCGCCCAAGCTCACGAAGGGCTTCCCCTGCGCGTCGATGCGGATCCAGTTCTCCTTGAGGGCCCGGACGAGCGGATAGAGGTGCGGCTCCCCAGGGTCATCGAAGAAGTTGTGGAACCACCGCGTATCGTCGATATAAGTGTAGTAAATGTCCCAGAGCGGCTCCTCGGACGTGAGCCAGGCGGTGCCGTATTTGGCGACCAGGTCGAATGCGTCCGAATAGCCGACGAGGGTCAGGTCTTTCGGGTCCAGGGTGCGGTCGCTGAAGTAGAACGGCACGTAGGATTCCGCCAGGGCCCGGACGGTCTCGAACCGGGCCGGCCGCCCGACGAGCCCCGGATAGCGCGAATGGGCGTTCGAGCCGCAGAGCTTCGTCCGCGGGTCCTGCCACACGACGAGATTGTGGTCGGCGTCCTGGCTCGCCTCGAGCAGGACGAGGAGGGGCCGGCGGTTGTGGAGATAGTTAACGGCGTAGGCGAACATCGCGCCTTCGAAGCAATGGGCCATCCCCGTCCGGAGGACCCGGCGTGGCGGCATGACGGATTCGTCCTGGTCGACCGAGGCGTGGTCGTCGTTGTAGAAAAGCTCGGTGTCGAGGAAGTCCTGGAGCTTGGCGGGCGTCTCGAGCGCGGCGATGACCGTCAGCTCGTCGTCGGAGAAATGCAGGCCGAGCCCCCGGCAGCGCGCCTCGAGCCCGGCCCTCTGTGCGGGGTTGACCGAGCGGCGGTAGATGCCGGCAAAGAAGCGGAGCTGATCTTCGGGTGAACGGCGGAGGATGCCTTCGGCCGGGATCGGCTTGCTCATGTCGCCGGCAAATCGTACTCCCCCCGTCGATCAAAATCAAGGCCGGCTATTCGAGAGTGGAAGCGGGGGCTAAATCAATGACTTGCCGCCGCGGCGTCCCGCCGTCCCTCGCTTGCGCGGGTTCCCGCCCTCGGATAGAATAGCCGCGATGGAACGGGCGGGCGGGACAGGCGAGCGGGTCCTCTGATGAAGAGCGGGAAAAAGTACTTTGTTCCGGGGCTTCTCGCCGCTTGCCTTCTCACGAGCATCGCCATGGCCGTCTTCAAGCCCGTTCCGCACGGATACCGGTACGGCTACGCGGTCGTTCTATCGCTGGCCCTCGGCGCGATCTGGCTCCTCTCCCGGGCCGGGCCGGACCTCGTCCTGGGGAAAGCCTTCCTGACCGGCGTTTTCATCACGGGGCTCTTCTTCATGGGCAGCGAAGGCCTCCTCGTCAGGAACAAGCCCCGCCCGGAGATCGTCGAGTATTACGAGAGCGTATTCAAGGCACTCAAGGCCGGACAAAATCCTTACACCTGCGGGACCATCTTCCACCGGACGGAATTCCTGAAGCCGGTCTACGGGAACTTCAACTATCCTCCCCTGGAGATCTATCCTTATTATCTGGCCTACCGCCTGGCCGGGACGTGGACGAGCAGCGTCATGGCCGCCGTCAACATCGTCCTCCAGTTGCTGGCCTGCCTCGTCCTCCTCCGGACCTTCCCGGAGGTCAAGCGGAAGTACCTGCTCCCGTTTTTCCCGCTCTTCATCTTCCTCGAGATCCACCTCAATATCGCCCTGACGCTTCTCGTCACGGCCCTCATCCTTCGCGTCGTCGCCAGGGATCGGGAGAGGCCGAGGCCGGCTGCCCGGTACCTGATCGCCGCTCTCTTCGGGGCCGGACTGATGACGAAATTCCTGATCATGCCGCTCATGGCGGCCTATTACGGGCACCGGGTCGACTGGAAGAGGCCGAAGTCGCTCGGGCGGATCGCCGTCGACGTGGGCATCGCTCTCGGCGTCGCCCTCATCATCATGGCCCCCTTCGGCGTCACCGCCGTCTTCAGGAATACGGTCGCCTTCAACCTCATCCTGAGGGACCGGGCGGTCCTGACGACGTTCTTTCCCAACGTCCTCTCGGGGCCGTTCTCCTGGGCGGGGCTCGGCGGCCTCTATCCTTTCGCCGCGGTCATCATCCTCGCCGTATCGGTCCTCGCGGCGCCCCGGCTTCGTCTTTTCTCGGCCTTGCTGGCCGTGCCTGACACGTTCCTTTTCGTCGCTCCAGTCCCCGAGCGCCAGTATGTCCCCGTCCTGCTCTACATCGTCATCGTCGGGATCTTCCTGGACCTTCGAGAGGGCCGGCCGGATGTTCTGCGCCGCGCGGAGCCGGGCCTCAGACGGCCCGCTCCTGCTTCCACACCCGCAGTCCGTGTCGGCTGAGGTAGATGGGGATGTGCTTGAAGAGCGGGTTCTCCCGCTCGATCTCGCGGACCATCGCCCGCTTCACCTGAGACACATCGCCGCCGAGGATCGTGACCGAGCCGCCGTCGCCGCCCGCCCCGTTGACCTTCCAGCCCAGGGCCCCGTGGGCCCTGGCGATGTCGATCACGCGCTGGTGCTCGGGGCTGACCAGGGCCGGATGGAGGCGGCGCTGCGCTTCGGTGTTATCGATCATCGCCCGGCCCAGCGCGGCGAAGTCGCCGGCGTACAGGGCGTCGCGCGAGCGGGGCGCGCTGTCGCGCAGGTCCTCGAGCTGAGCGCAATCGGGCCCGGCGTTCTCCAGGCCCCGGATGACCATCTCGTGGACGGCTGAGGACAGGTGGGATTTGCCCAGGTAGATGAGCGCCAGCCGGCGCTCGAGCTCCCACCAGGTCGCATCGGGCACGACGATCCGCGAAACGGAGGCGTGCGGATATTGGTCCATCTCGATGTAGTTGATGCCGCCGTAGGCCGCGCACAGCTGGTCCTGGATGCCGCACTGCTGGTGGAGGATCTCGGTCTCGATGCGCTGGGCCGCGACGGCGACCTCGTGCGGCGTCAACCGGCCCGGGGTGAGCCAGTCCAGGGCGCCGATGAGGGCCACCGTGACCGCGGCGGAAGTGCCGGTCGAGGCCCCGCCGGGCGCTTCCGAGAAGATCGTCACCTCGAAGCACAGGTCCTTCGGGATGCGCATGAACTCGATCGCGGCTTCGAGCAGCGGGTGCTTGTTCCAGCGCTCCTCGGGGTGGACGGCGTAGCGCTCGCCGTAGTTCTCGGCATTGATGATAATCCGGCCGGCCGGGTCGTGCCCGCCCTCGGGGAAGACGGCGATCTGGGCTTCGGCGTAGGGATACACGCCGATGTTGAAGATGCGCCCGTGGCCGGCGAACCAGGTGTCGGTCCAGCCGCCGTTGTCGCAGACGCGGATGGGCGCGACGCTGTTGATGATGGCCAGGGGCTCGCGTGCGGGCATGTTCGTCAGAACCTGAAGGAGTCGTAGATCCTGACCTTCAGGAGGATCTTCAGGATCGAGTTGGTGAGGGCGATGACCTCGCCGACGATCCAGGCGGGCAGGAGGACCCGGTACTGGAATTTCCTGAGCCGGGGCCAGGGCCGGTCCTTGCCCTTGATGAGCAGGGTCAGAAGGACGGCGATGAAGCCGAACATGCCGAGCGTCGCGGTCGTGATGTGCAGGAGAAAAAGGGGGCTCCGCCAGGGGACGACATGAGGGCCGGCCAGGGTGGTCGTCGGGGTTATTTTAAATGAGGCCAGGAAAGCCGTGGCGACGTCGAGAACGACGGCCACCGCGAGATAGCCCAGGAACGGCTCCTCGCGGCGATAGAAGCGCCCGCTCGCGAGGACGTAAAAATACAGAGTGGCGATGGCCAGGACGATGTTGATCAGGACGGTCATGCTCGCTCCGCCACGATTCTAGGGAATGCACCGCCGCCTGTCAAGGACGGCTCGCCTTCTCGGAATGTGGCATGACAAGGCAGGCCCCGGCTTGCCCCAGCCATAGGATGGCCGCGGCGATCAGGCGGTCCCGCACGGGATCCGGGAAAATAAAAAAGGGCAGACGGCCCGAGTCGAGCCGTCCGCCCGTGCGCTCGAATGCCGGCCGAAAACCCCGGTCAGAAGCTGAGCTTCAATCCCACACGCGCAGACCGGGATCCGAACCGGGACACCCACTGTTTGAACGCGTTATTCGTGTCGCCTTCCGCCGCGATGATCGACAGGTAGTCCCGCGCGAACGTCCCGTCGAGGATCTCCGCGTCGTAGCCGGAGAAACCGTCCACGTTGGCGGCCTCCATGCTGCTTTGGATCATCTTGCTGTCGGTCACGTTATTGATCTGGAGGTTGATGGAGACGCGATACTTCCCGGCGAACTTCAGCGCGTATTCAAGGTAGAGGTCGGCCCAGACGGTGAAGGGCAGCCGGCCCAGGTCCCCGCGGCCGTTGGGGTAGAAATACTTGCTGCCGTAATAGAGCGTGGTCGTCAAGGGCAGGCCGCTCCTGCCGTAGGCGACGGCACCCACGGTCAGTCCGAACGGGAACGCATAGGTCCCGTAAGCCTTGAAGTAATGGGTCCTGTCCTGGGGCAGAGGACCGTTGAGCACATGGTGCAACGCGTCGTACGCCATGAACCAGCGGTCATAGTCCTGTTCGACGTTCGGCCCGAGGCGGCCGCCCTCGTCGGCACTGGCCAGCCCGGAATAGTCGCCCGCGACCCGGCTCAGGGTATAGTTGAAGCCGCCCTGCCAGTTGTGGCTGAACCTCTTTTCCAGGGAGAGGTTGAGGCCGTAGTACTCCCTCGTCGCCTTCGGGCAGGCCCAGTAGAGGTCCGAGAACTGTCCACCCTGGGAGACCGGGAGCGTTACGCCGAAGCCGGGGTTGGCGATCCAGAAGTCCTGGGAAACGGTCGTCGACCCATTCGGGTTGACGGTCACGACCTGCACGCCGACGTCCTCGATCGTCCGGATGAGGTGCTTATTGACGAAGCGGACGGAAACGGACAGATCCTCCATCAATTTCTTCTCGGCGCCGAAGGAGATCTCCCTCTGCGCGGTCGGTTTCAGGTTCGGGTCGACCCGGCCGAACGAAGGCGGCAGGAAGTCCATCGTTCCGGCGTAGTGGCCGCCGGCGCCCTGGCTGGTCGCGTCGCCGAGCGCGCCGCTGGCCGCGATCAACGTCCAATCCGGGTTCTGAAGGGAGTAATAATCCTGCGTGCGCTTCCAGCCGCCGAAGGTCAGCTCGGCCATGTAGAGCTTCATGACGTCGTAATAGATGCCGAAGCTGGCGAAGACCTTCAGGCTCGAATCCCCAAACACGTCATAGGTCGCACCCAGCCGGGGGGCCAGCATCTGCCACGGAGTGAACTTAATGGGTTTGGTCGTGAAACCCGCGTAGGACGTGTTGTTGGTCATGGACGGGATGTACTGCCCCTCGGCCCGGACGCCGAAATTGAGGGTCAACCTGTTCTTGATCGTCCAGGAATCCTGGACGAAGAACGAAAGGTTGTTGCTGTGGATATTCCAGATCCCGCCATAGGGGGAGGTGAAGGAGCCCCGGACATAATAATACCCATACTGCCCGTAATTGGGGTTGGGAGTAATCCCATCGGGCAGGAACTGGGGGGCTCCGACGCCGACGGGAAAGCCCAGCCCGGTGTAGGTCCGGCCGAAATAGAGCCAGACTCTGGGGTGGGTGGAGGAGTCATTGACATTTTCATGGAGATAGGTATAACCGACGCCGGCCTTCAGGGCGTGCTCGCCCATCCAACTGGCGTAATACGAAACGTCGACGTTGTTGCTGATCTTATCTTGCAGGCGTTTCGCCGTTAAGAGATAGCTCCAGTTGTCCGTGTTCCAGCCCGAATAATGGATAAGGTCCGGATGGGCCACATAGAACGGGTCGGTGCTGTAGCGCGAGTTGGAATAGCTGAAATTGTAATTTGTGCTGTCCGACGGCGGGTACGTCTGGTTATTCGTGTTCTGCATGTGATAGCCGCCTCGGTAGCTGATGAGCAGGTTGTTGCCGACGGAGTAGTCCGCGGTCAGCGAAGCGGTCGAGTTGGGATAGTCGAATCCTTCCTGCTGAAATGCATAATTCGGGTAGCCGTCGCCGAGGATACTGGGGATGGCCCCCCGGTACTTGGTGAAATTGTTGATGAAGCTGGCCGACAGGCGCAGGCCGTGGAGCGGCGCGGCCGATAGGCGGATCGACCCGTTCCAATCGGTATTCTTGTTCTTGAAGGTCGAGAAGGGACCGTCCCTCAGGTTGAAGTCTCTCAAGGCTGCCGTCTGGTAATAGACGGGGTTGAACGAGCCGAAGAACCACAGCTTGTCCTTGATGACGTAGCCCCCGAGGCTGAAGACCCCTTCGTACCGGTTGTACTTGTCCCTGTCCTTGCCGCCGTTGAAATAGAGGTCGTCGTAGTTGACGTACTGGAAATCGTAGTCGTCGTACGGGTTCTGCCGGAGGAAGGTCCTGGCCTTCCCCTGCATCAGCCGCGTGTTGTTCTCGTAGAAGCCCATGATGTCGCCGTGGAACTCGTTGCCGCCGGACCTCGTGATGACGTTGACGACGCCGCCCATCGAGCCGCCATACTCGGCGTTGTAGCCGGAGGCCGTGACCTTGACCTCGTCCAGGAGCTCAAGGACGGCGTTCTGGCCCTTGATGCCCAGGTGGAAATCCGTTATGTCCGCGCCGTCGGCGTACCACATGTTCTCGGCGCCCGAGGCGCCGTCCACCGAGATACCCCCCGTGATGGGCTCGTTCTGGACGCCCGGAATGGTGCTGATGAGGGAATCGAAGGTCCTCCCCCTGGGAAGCTCAAGAAACATTTCCTTGGTCATGACCTGACCCTTGACCGTGCTCTTGACGTCGATCAGGGGGGAATGGCCGACGACCGTGACTTGCTCTTCAACGGTGGCCTGTTCCATGGTCACGTCCAAGGCCAGGGTTTGCGCTAATTCGAGATAAATTCCCTTTCTGATCAGCGTTTTGAAACCGGGTATCGAAAAGGTGATCTCATACGAGCCGGACGGAAGGGCCATCAAACGATAGATCCCCGTTCCGTCCGTGACGGCCGAGGCCTTTCCGACCAGCTTGGGGCCCGTGGCCACGACAGCCACCCCGGGGAGAGGATTGCCCTGGTTGTCGGTGACCTTCCCGTTGATCCTGCCTTCGGGAGTGAGCTGGGCGAAAGCCGTGCCCGCGGCCAAAAGCAGGACGATCAAAAGAAACAAGAAAGATTTGTTCTTCATGCGGATTTTACTTCCTTTCCCAAACGCTTCCTCTCATTCCCCCTTGCATGAGAATGAATTAATACCCCGACATCTTAACCTGAAGTCCACTCATTCTTCTCCGATTCTCTCCTCCACCAAAACGATCCTTATCATAATCATACCTCGAAAATTATAATACAAATGGAGAATGCAAATCAATCAAGAAAGCGCAAATTTATTTTTCTCGATCATCGGCCTCGGCGAACGGTCGCCCGTTCGAGTCGGGTCGGCGGAGTCGAAGAGCATGTCGCCCATGTCCACGACCTTCCATGCGTCCAGGAAGACCACGGTGTCCCCGCCGGTGTGGGCGTGAGGGAAAAAGCTTTCGAAAATAAAAAAGGGCGGACTGCCCGACCCGGGCATCCGCCCTTGCGTTCGAACTAAGGTTGGCCGCTAAGCTGGATCAGCGATCAGAAGCGGCCGCGACCGCCGCCGAAGCCGCCTCTGCCGCCGCCGCCGGCCGGGCGGGGCTGGGCTTCGTTGACCTTGAGGTTCCGGCCCTTGAGGTCCTTGCCGTTGAGCCCGCTGATGGCCTTGACCGCCTCGTCCTTGTTCGGCATCTCGACGAAGCCGAAGCCGCGCGGCTGGCCGGTCATCTTGTCCGTGATGATGGCCGCTTTCTCGACCGCCCCGAAGGCCTGGAAGGCCGCCCGGAGGTCCTCCTCGGTCACCGTGAAGGAAAGGTTGCCTACGTAGATGTTCATACTCGTCTCCTTTGACGAAGGGTCCGTCCGGGTGGCTTCCCCGACGTCCCGTACCAAAAAATCGATCGCAATAAAGGAGAGGAGTATCTCGGCTGTTAGGGCCTCTGCCCTCCGTACCTTTATCCGACCCGCGCCCCCTTAATGGGGGAATTTCACCCCATAGATTACCATAAAAAGCCGCGCTCGTAAAATAAAAAAATGGCGGCCGGTCCGACCCGGGCGTCCGCCCTTGCGTTCGAATAAAGGTTGACCGCCAAGCTGAATCAGCGAGCAGGGCCTGCCGCGGCGGAAGATGGAAAAGGGGGGGAACGCGATCCCTCGCGTTCCCCTCGAGAGGCATTTGCTATTTCGTCTTGGCCGGAGGAGGGGGAGGAATGGAGATGTCGATCGTCCTCACCCGGCCCAGCGTGGACAAGGGCTTGTCGAAATCGGCGGCCTTGCCCACGACCAGGATCTGGACCTGATCGGGCTTGAGGTACTTCTTGGCCACGCGCAGGACATCGGCCTTGGTGACCTTTTCCACGTCTGATTTTACCTTTTCGGTGAAGTCCAGCGGATACCCGTAATAAGCGTAGGTGAGCATCCGGTTGATGATCTTGGCCCGGCTGTCGAAACGAAAGACGAAGGAGTTCAGGTATGTGTCTTTGGCCTTGGCCAACTCCGGATCGGTCACCTCCTCCGCCGCCATGCGCTTCATCTCCTTGAGCATGAGTTCGATGGCGTAGACCGTCGACGGGGACTTCGTCTGGGCGCCGCAGCTGAACATTCCGGGGAAGTCCAGCCGCGAATCATAATCGCCCCAGACGCTGTAGGCCAGGCCTTCGTCGGTCCTGATCTTTTTGAACATCCGGTCGAAGGACAGGATGTAATTCATAACGGTCAGGGCCGGAAAGTCCGGGTTGTTCATCAGGCCGCCGATGTGGCCGAGCATGATGTTGGACTGGTTGACGTCCGGCTTATCGATGTAGTTGACCGTGAATTGATCTTCGTAGTGCACGGCCGGCCAGGCCGGCACCGCGACTGAACCGGGCTTCCAACGCCCCAGGGTTTTGTTCAGCACGGCCTTCAGGGCGGCGCTGTTGAAGTCGCCCCAGACGGCCAGGAGGGTGTTGTTGGGATAAAAATAGGTCCGGTAGAATTTGACCACGTCGTCACGGGTTATGGACCCGACCGTGGCGTACTCGGGCTGGAGCGCGTAGGGCGAGCCCTGTCCGTAGATCAGCTTGTTGTATTCACGCGAGGTGATCCCGCCGATGTCATCGTTGCGGCGCTGGATGAAGCTTTCGACCTCGAGTCGAGCCAGGTCGATCTTATTTTGGGCAAAAGCGGGATTGGTCAGCATGTCGGCCAGGATCTCCAGGACCCGGCTGAAGTCCTCCTTGAGCGCCGAGGCCGCGATCGTGCCCGAGGTCTGGTCGATGCCGGTTTCGATCGCGGCGGCCAGGGTCTCCAGCTCCTTGTCGATCTCGTCCCCGGAGCGCGTGGCAGTGCCCCCCGTGCGCAGGACCGTGCCGACAAGGCCGGCCAGCCCCGCCTGAGCGGCCGGCTCGAAGACCGAACCGGTGCGGATCATGGCCTTCAGGTCGACCGTGGGAAATTCATGATCCTCGACGAGGAAGACGGTCAGCCCGTTGGCCAGCTTGAATTGCTCGACCTTGGGCATGTGGATCGTGTTCAAGGGCGGGAATGAGAATTGATCCTTGGGATTTTTTTGGGCCGCGAGCGGTCCGCCCAGCAGAAGGAGAAGGACGGACAGTCCGGCCAGGGCCTTGAGACAATGTTTGGGAATGTTCATCGTTTGATCCTTTTTGCGGCGGTTCATTTCTGGGGAACGACCTCGCCGATGACTCTGTGGGTCCGGATGAGGTAGGTGTTGGCCATGCGTTGGATGTCGGCGGTCGTGACGGCGTTGATGGCCGCGATCTGATCGAAAGTCTGGCGCCAGTCGCCGAACACGACGTCGGAATTGGCCAGGAACTCGGCCAGTCCGGAGTTGCTCTGCATCCGATCGATCAGCCCTTTGATGGTGGATCGTTTGTACTTGGTCAGCTCATCGGCCGTGACCGAATCCTTCTTGATCCGGGCGATCTCCTCGTCGATGAGGTTGAGGCATTCCTCGGAGGTGTGGCCGGGGGTCGAGGCCGCCAGGAAGGCGATCAGGCTGGCCTGCTTCTGTCCGGGGAAGCCGTTAAAACCCTGGACGACCACGGCCACTTTCTTGCTCTTGACAAGAGATTCATAGAGCCGGGACGAGCGGCCCTGGCCGAGGATGTTGGCCAGCGCGTCCAGGGCTTCGTTGTCCTTATGCGCCGCGGGGGGGCGGTGGTAGCCGAGGATAAGAATGGGCATCGACATGGCCGTGACCGTGGCCTTCCGTTCGCCCCACTGTTCCGGCTCGGTGGTCCGGATGGGTTCGGGTTTGGGGCCGGAGGGGATGCGGCCGAAATACAGGTCCGCCAGGCGGAAGACCTCCTCGGGCTGGACATCGCCCACCACGGCCGCGGTCAGGTTGCCGGGGCTGTAGTATTTTTTAAAATAGTCCTCCACGTCCTGCCGGGTGATGGACTGCAGGTCGGACATGTGGCCGACGACGTTGTGATGGTAAGGGCTGGCCTTGAACGCCGTGGCCAGGAAATCCTCGACCAGCCGGCCGACCGGCTGTGTTTCGACACCCAGCCGCCGCTCTTCCCGGATGACGCTCACCTCCTTGTAGAATTCGCGGAAGACCGGATGGAAAAAGCGGTCCGAGGTCAGGGACATCCAGAATTCGAGCCTGTTGGAGGGCAGACTGCTGATGTATTGGGTGGCGTCGAAGTTGGTATACGCGTTCAGCCCGGTATCGCCCTGCCGCATCAGCAGGTCGACGCATTCGTTGTTGACCACGAAACTCTTGGCCTTGGCTTCCAGGTCGTCGAATTTTTTCTGCAGCTCCTGAACCTTGGCCGAATCGGGCTGAAACTTGGACTGCTCGGCTTTGAGCGCGGCGTGGGCCGCGTCCAATTGGGCCAGAACCTGCGATTCCTGTTCATAATTGGTCGTGCCCACGGTTTGGCTGCCCTTGAAAGCCATGTGTTCCAGGATGTGGGAGATCCCGGTGATGCCGTAGGACTCGTTGGCCGAGCCGACATCGGCATAGACATGGAAGGAAGCGACGGGTGCCTCGTGGCGCTCGAGAACGATGAATTTCATGCCGTTGGCCAGGACATGAGTCTTGACCTTGCTTTTCAGAGCGTCGAAGCTCTGGGCATGGACGATCGCCGCCGCCATCAGGAAAAGAACCAGAGACAAACCGGATCGATATCGAGGACGAGACCTCATCCGCATGGAAACCTCCTCAAAAGATTTTCTTTGATCTATTATGCGAAAATCATGGATAGGAATTGCGGCCCCCCATCACGAAATCATGATATTCTCAGTTGGAGGTCGGCGTCAACCTCTTTGCTCCTCGGCACCTTCAGGGTGATCGCCATGCCAGATGCGGCAATTCTCGATGAGCGTCCCACAGAGATGATATTCGCAACCGCGGCTCCGCCTTAAGGACTCGAGAATCATGAATTGACTGAGGAATCTAAAGAAGGAAGATCCGGGCCGGCCAGGAGGATTCGCTTGCGACCCCCTAGCGCCGAGCCTTGGGCACGAAGAGCACGGGGATATTGTACCGTTTCGAGGCCTCCTCAAAAGCCGCCAGGTCGGCACTGATGATGCTATCCAGCTTCTTGAGCTGATCCGCCAGACCGGCATCCAGCATCGTGTCAACCTCATATTGCTGTTGAGTTGGCGCTGTGTCGGCAGCTTCAACGCTCGAGGCGAAAGTATCGAACTGTTCATTCAGCATCCCCGGGAAGGCCAGATTCGCCTCCGAGCCTTTCATCTTCACCTGGATCAGCTTTTCTTCCACCAGCGACAGCTTTTTTTCTAGATCTTCGGAAGCGGCGACAAGAGGCTTCAGCTTCGGATCGTCCTCTAAGCGCTTGCGCAGCGATTGGATTTGTGACTTGAGATCACGGACCTGGTTGATGGCCTCGTGCATCCTGCTGATACTATGATAGATCCGCATGGAAAGATCGAACTGTTTTTCCAGATCCGCGGCAGGGACTTTCACCCGGGGATCCGCCAACACCTCGAGAGCTGCAGACTGTGTTCGGCCGTCCGCCGTCAGTTTGATCTGATATTTGCCTGGCAGGACCAACGGTCCGCGCGGCCCACCTTCACTGTAGAAAGCTCCCGGCACCTTGATGGGATCATCGAAGCGTAGATTCCAGACGTAGCGTTTCATCCCCGCGGCGGCGGGAATCGTCTTCATCTCCTTCACCTGGCCGGGCCACTCGGGCGGCTGTTCGGCTTCCTTTTTCTCAATGCTCGAGAGTGTTCTCACCGGCTTGCCTTCGCTATCGATAATCTGCAGTGTCACCTCGCCTTTAGGCGCCTCTTTAAAATAATAGTCGATGATCGCTCCCGGCGGCGGGTTCTCCCCAACGGGACGGCGGCGATCGACTTGGCCCGGGTAATGCAGGCGGTAGGCTGGCGGCGGGGAAAAGAGAACCATCTCCTGATTCGCTGTAGCGGAATCAATCTGTCGCAGAGGCACGATATCGTCCAGCACCCAAAAGGAGCGGCCGTGCGTGGCCACAACGAGGTCGTTGTTCTTGATGACGAGATCATGGATCGGCGTCGTCGGCAGGTTGAGCTGAAGAGAGTTCCAGCTGCCACCATCATCCAGTGAGAAAAAAACGCCGATTTCGGTTCCCGCATAGAGCAGCCCCTTCCGTTTGGGATCTTCGCGGACCGCATGGACGTACGCGCCTTCCGGGATCCCGCCGACGATCAACGACCAGGACTTCCCGTAGTCGCCGGTCTTATAGATGTAGGGCCGGTAGTCGTCGAGCTTATGACGATCGACCGCGATGTAGGCGGTCCCGAGGTCATGCGCAGAGGGGTCGATGATGCTGATCATGCTCCATTCCGGAAGCTGCTTGGGAGTGATAGGGGACCAGTTCTGTCCGTCGTCCATGCTCAGGTGGACCAGTCCGTCGTCTGTCCCTGCCCACAGCATTCCCTTTTTTAAGGGAGATTCGGCAAGGGCAAAGATCGTGTCATAGTACTCGACGCTGGTAATGTCCTTCGTGAGCGGTCCCCCCGATGGCTTTTGCTTGCTCTTGTCATTCCGGGTCAGATCACCGCTGATGGCTTTCCAGCTCTGGCCGTGATCGACAGACTTGAACACCCTCTCCGCGGCAATGTAAATAACGTCTGGATCGTTCGGCGAAAGGAACATCGGCGAAGTCCATTGGAAACGGAATTTAACATTCTCAGCCCCGTGACCGGATACGTCCAGCGGCCAGACACTGATATCGCCCGCCTGCTCGCTGCGCTTATCGAAGCGCGTGAGCAAGCCTTCCGCGCCGGCGTAGACAATGTTGCTGTCCCGCGGATCAGGCGCGATATATCCGCACTCCCCGCCTCCCACGGCATACCAGTCCTGGCGGCCGATCGCGCCCTCGTCATCCATGCTCGCTATGGCGACCGTGGAATTGTCCTGCTGCGCTCCGTAGATGAAGTAGGGGAAGCGGTTATCGATCGTGACATGATAGAACTGAGCCGTGGGCTGATTTTCCTGCGTCGTCCATGTTTTGCCGCCGTCGGTCGTGATCGTCGCCCCACCGTCGTTGCCGTTGATCATGCGTAACGGATCGGCCGGGTCAATCCAGAGAGCATGATGGTCTCCGTGGGGAGCCGGCAGCAAGCTGAATGATTTTCCTCCATCGTCGGACCGCAGCAGACCCGTGTTCAGAACGTAGACCCTATCCGCTGACTTCGGATCAGCGAAAACGTGACAGTAATACCAGGGCCGCTGGCGGATGCGGCCATCGTCGCTCACCTTCGTCCAGGTCTCTCCGGCGTCATCGGAACGATACAAGCCGCTGTCTTTCGCTTCGATTATGGCGTAGACTCGATGGGAATCCGCGCCCGAAACAGAAACGCCGATCCGGCCCAGAATGCCTCCGGGCAGCCCGTTCCCCTCGAGCATCTTCCAGGTTGTGCCGCCGTCCGTAGACTTGTAGAGACCGCTGCCGGGACCGCCGCTGGAGAGGCTATACGGCGTTCGGTACGCTTCCCATAGAGCGGCATAAAGAATGCAGCTGTTGTTGGGGTCAAAGACAATATCGATGCCCCCTGTCTTTTCGTCCTTGTCCAACACCTTGCTCCAGGTGGCGCCGCCGTCCGTTGAACGAAAGATGCCCCGTTCCGGGCTCGGACCATAAACATGCCCCAGGGCCGCCACGAAAACGACGTCCGGATTCCTCGGATCAACGATCACAGCGCCAATATGACGGGTATCGCGGAGCCCTATGTTCTTCCATGTCCGGCCCCCGTCAATGGATTTATAGACGCCGTCCCCGTAGGAGATATTCCCGCGGATACAAGCTTCCCCCGAACCCGCGTAAACGATGTTATGGTTTGAAGGCGCCACCGCAATACTGCCGATCGAAGATACGGATTGCCGGTCAAAGAGGGGGTTCCAGCTGTGCCCTCCGTCGGTCGTTTTCCACACACCGCCGGCCACGGCACCCATGTAATAAACGTTCGGCTCATTGACGATTCCCTCAACCGCGAGAACGCGGCCTCCTCGGAACGGACCCACGAGCCTCCACCTCATTCCCTGGATCAGATTCCGGTCAAACTGCGCTGGAGCAGGCTGGACTGGCTCTCCGGCCCGGCCTCCGGACTGAGCAAGACCGATAGCCGCGGCAAGAAAAACAACCGGGAAAACGAGCCTCGTCTTTGTTTTCATTTTTCCCTCCGCCGGGAGTATATCATAGCCCAGCCCCTTTGGCGGAAGGCCCATTTCTTCGCCGCCTCTTCGACAGTCAGGCAGACCTGCTTGATAAGAGCCAGGTTATTTCAAGCCTTCTACCGTTTTTCCCCTCCGAAGCTGTATCGTAGGTGCACGGCGAACATGCGAGGCGGGATCACGTGTGTGCCCCCGAAGACGGACTCGATATTGTATACTCCCTGCTTATTGAACGCGTTCAGCAGGTCGGCCTGGATGGTCAAGGGGATGCCGTGTGGGGACAGGTCGGCGCCCACTGAGAAGTTCGCCACCATCCGCGCCGCGACGCGATTCGGGTCGAGACCGGTCCCGCTGTGCACGACGATGTAGGGGACGGCGAACGCGTTGTTGGGGTCCGAAGTGATGTCCGCCGGCCCGACGTCGCAGACGAGGCCCGAGTCGTAGCGGATGTTGGCGCCCACCCAGAAGCCGCTCCTCCCGATGTCATAGAGTACGGCCAGCTGTGCTTGGATCGCCTGGTCGTGATCGATGAGAAACGGGCCGGCCGTGATGGTTTCGACGGCGGCCTGGTCGAGAAAGAGTCCTCCGCTGTTCGGCGGCACGTAGACGGCGTGAGTGTGGCCCAGAGACAGGAAACCCTGGAAACCGTGCGTCCGCGCCAAGTCAAGCCGGACGTCCCATCCATCGTACCGGCCGGAGGAAAACGCGATCGGAAAGACGATCCCGGTGTTCTCGAACTGATCCTGGTCGCCCGCTCCCTTTGATCGACGCCACCAGTAGTCAACATCGAGACGAGCGTGACCGCCGAGCGCCTGTTGCACACCCACCGTGTAGGCATTCTGCCGCTCGCCGGGCACGAGCAACAGTCCCCCTCCGAGTGCCCGGGACTGCTGCACGAGAGGCGGAACGAGACTCGCAGCTTCGGGTGAGGAGCTGAGCAGGATGTTCTCGTACTCCGGCGTATAGAAGACACGGTTGTACGATGCGCGCAAGACCGTTTTCGTTTTCTGAATGAAGTAGGCGGCGCCGAGGCGGGGCGCCGGGACGGACTGGCTCATCGGAAGATTGTTGTGATCGTATCGGAACCCCGCGTTGAGGGTAAGATCCCGGAGCTTGACGTTGTCCTGAACGTAGGCGGCGTAGTACGTCCCGGTGCGCTGACCGTGGAAGTCGAACAGCGACCCGCCCCGCGTCAAGTCATACGGCGCGAGATCCGGGTTGTCATCCGGCGAAGCGGGATCGTTCAAGGCGGGATCCGTGATCCCGAAGCTGAACCGTTCGTCGATCGGGAACCTCTTGAAGACGGCGCCCACCTTGACCTCATGAGCTCCGTGGACCCAGGTGAAGGAGGGCGCGAGGCCGTAGTTGTCGAGCGACCGGTCGGACTCGGCCAGGACGGGAGTGTCATTCGGCGACGGGAAAAGGTGGAACTTCGAGAATCGCGCGAAGGCGTTCAGGTCGAACGTCGCGACGGAGGAAAGGACATGCGTCCAGCCGAGGTTGAGGTTTTCGTCCCGGCTCTTCACGGACTCGTTCTGACCCGCTGCTTCCTGTGTGTACGCATTCGGTACGTCCCGATCCGTACGCCCGGCGAGGAAAGTCAACCGAAGCATATCGGTCATTTTGGGCGTGGCATAGTCCAATCGCAAGAACGCCCGTTCGGTATGGCCCGCATTGTGAAGATTGTCCGGGTTGACCGGGTCGAGGAATCGATCCGACCACGAACCTGTCACGGATGCAAAGACGCCCCACGTCTGTGACCCTCCCATCACGGACGCGCCCTCTTCGAAGGTCCCAAAGCTGCCCATCCCGCTCTGGATATCCGCTTTGAAGGGGCTGCCGAGCCCCGACTTCGTCGCCAGGTTGATGACGGCCCCGACCTTTTCGCCGTACTCAGCCGGTACGTTCCCGTAGATGACCTCCATCGACTGCGCGATCCCGGGGTCGATAGAGTTCGAGAACGTGACGCCCGTTTGATCGGAGATCGTCTGGCCGTCGATGACGTACTCGCTCTGACTGTGCGCCCCCTGGAAATGGAAGCGCCCGTTTTCGTCCTTTGCGAATCCGGGAGTCGCCGTGATCAACTCCTCCATGGCTCTCGAAGAGACGGCGGCGGGCGAGCGCGCGATATAAGACTTGTCGATGTCCACGTGCGAAGCGGATGTGTCGGTTTCGAGCTGGCCGGCTGCAGGCTCGCCTCCTGTGACGATTACCGTCACCGAGATTTCGGCGGGCTTGAGTTTCACCGTCACGTCCATGGGGGCCGGGGAGCGCACGTTCACGATGACAAGGAACGGCGCGAATCCCTCAGAGTTCGCGTGCAAATGGTATGGGTTGAACGGGATGTTATAGAATCGAAAGGAGCCATCCGGCCCGCTCACGGCTTCCGATTTGTAGCCGGTGATATCGTTGTGCAAAAGGAGCCGAACGCCCGGTAGCGCCGCTCCATCGGGGCCAATGACGTGACCGATAATCGTTCCCGAGGACTCGGCCAAGGCGGCGCTGGGCGTAAAAGGGATCAGCAGCAGGATAGTGAACGCGAAACATAGGGTCGGCACAAACTTGGACATCTTCAGATTTCGCCTATGAAAAAGAGCCGATGAACATGTTCAGCCAAACGGTCTCCAAGATAATTCATCGGCCGGGAATCTATTATAGCCCAATCCCTCTGTGGCGGAAGGTCCGGAGCCTAAAACCGGGCAGACTTACGAAAACCCCGGTGATAAGCTTCAGTTGAACACGATCATCGCGCTAGAGGCGACAAGCAGTTGCTTGTTTTGACGGGTGTATTCCCTCTCCCCCATGCGTTTGCTGCTCCTCTTCCCGGAGCCGGCGGCGTCGCCGCCACTGCCCTGCTCTATGGTGGAGGCGCGCGTTACTATGGCAAACGTGCCGTCGCTAGTCCCGAAGGGCACCGTGGCTGGCAGGTCAATCCTTTTTATGACCTCGACAGGAGTATCGGACGGGCTCAACTGTAAAGACCTTGATTCCGAGATGTATTCCTGGTCATCAATAAAGGAACGGGACCCGGCCGCTCGGGTACGAACGGTTGCGGCAGCGTCCTTAGTCCTAGCGGCAACTCCCGCATCCGTTCCGTCCTGGACTTCGAAAGTCTCCCTGAACATCTCCTGGCCGCAGACCCAGCCTCCTTTCTCCGGGAGCTTGCCGGTTTCGAATCTATTGAAACCTTCCCAAATGAGCGGCTCGAGCATCAGTTGGGCTTCTTCTGCAGTCTGAGGTTTGTGAACTTGATCGAGCAACTTAACCTCTATATCATCGACCCAAACCCGGGTATACGGGCCGCCGGAGAAGGATAGGTCAGGTGCGGATTGAATGGCAAGTAATCTATGAAGAGGCATGTTCTCGACCATGAGTTGCCCCTCAAGCCAGACGGAGCCTGTCTCATTGGCTAAGTCGAACTGTATCCGCACTTGTTGCCATTTTTCAACGGAGGATTCGAGATTGAAAGTTGCCGCGGGGACGGAATTAAACGACAGGCTTCCTTTCTGAGAGGACGCATCGATGGCGAAGGAAATGTCGGCAAATCTGTAAACCTGAGTCATAATGTCAGGAATCCCGGCATGGACGGTGAATTGATCGGTTCCCAGGGGCACCTCTTGAGGCCTGGTGGCCTTTAGCGCGAATTCGTAGGAAATGAGCTTAGGAACTAGTGCAGGGCCGTCCGCATCAGTAATTCTTAGCAAGCACGATGGTGATATATCCTGAGGGACCCTCCACTGATAGGTTCCGGTATTGGCAACTCTTCCGGCAATAGTCCGATAGGTGCTGCCGTTGTCTGTAGAGTATTCAATCCTGACGTTCTTTGCCGAATCGCCGCCCTTCCACTTGATGCCCAATGCCGATCCGGCCACAATCTCCTCACCGTCGCTCGGCGATGTGACAATAAAGGACGGGGTATCGGAGACCTTGTTCGGGCCAATCCGCCCGGTGCCCGTCAGCGTGATGTTATAGGGGTTCTCGTCTGCATCGTTGTTGGCAATTGATACATACGCCGTCTTAAGTCCCTGGGACATCGGCGCGAAGCGGATGATAAACGTCGTATTCTGGCTTGGGGGGATTGTGGCATTGGGCTGCTGCTCAACACTGAAGTTAGCCATACCGGGCCCCGTGATCCTCACGATTGGAGTTCCGCTCAAGACAAGGTCGGCGTCGCCCCAGTTGAAAACCGTAAACGTTGTCTCCCAGAAGTCTCCGATATAGACCGTACCAAAGTCGTACGTCCCCCCATCTGGAGCCTGATCTATCTCTATTTCCGGCTGGGGAGTATGGCCGACTAGCGCGATGTCATAAGGATTTTCGTCCGAATCATTATTGGCAATCGCAATCGCTGCCGTCTTGTTGCCGGCGGAGGTCGGTTGGAAACGGATTATGAATGAGGTGTTTCCAGATGGCGAAACAGGCGATGTCGGCTGCTGCTGAACGCTGAACTGATCAGCATTGACTCCAGTGATGACAATGATAGGTGTCCCGCTTAAGACTAGGTCTCTCTATATTGTAAGTGAGGAGGAAAAACATAAAAGAAATTGGCGACAAACATCCAATTTACCCAATTTCGGGGGAATGAATAAACAGCCCCTTGCGTTTCCCAT
>Ga0315282_10003462_pt1 | contig 28306 bp, 35 predicted proteins | sample YL17G07_20_MG_FD_203693 | JGI IMG/M metagenome (GOLD analysis project Ga0315282, IMG submission 203693) | Sediment microbial communities from Yellowstone Lake, YNP, Wyoming, USA - YL17G07_20 | ecosystem: Environmental > Aquatic > Freshwater > Lake > Sediment | place: USA: Wyoming | collected... | reverse complement strand
AGAGACAAGAACCGGGGGCCGCGCCTCCGACGGGCCAAGGGGGGGCCCATTCTCGGCGCGGCCTCATGAAACAACCAAGAAGAAAACACCCCTTGACAACCGCCGCCTTTTCAGAGAGGGCCGCCCGCGAGTGGCCTGAATAAAATCCGGTTTACCTTCCGTCTCCTTTGATTAACCCCCCACGCCTTTTTCCAAAAGTTAACCACCTCTCCCCTTCCCGTGCACGCTGCGCGTGGGTTCCGGACAGGATTTTTTTCTTGGGTATCCTTGTCCACCAGACGGCGTGACTTCGCCGCGGAGGGGACATGGAAGGGTTGTCGTTCCTCAAGCTCATGGAATTCGCCGGCCAGTTCGGCCTGCCCGGCCTCTTGCTCGTGCTCTGGTTCTTCAACGAACGCGGCCGGGAACGCACGCTCCGCGAGTACCGCGACGACACCCAGGACATCCTCCGGGAATACCGGGCCGACACGCAGGAAATCAGCAAGTTCTACGAGCGCAACGTCAGCCTGGTCCAGGCCTACGAATCGCTAGCCAAGGACCTCAAGGACGTGGTGGTCATGAACACCCAGGCCTGGACCCGGGCCCAGAGCGCCATCAACGGCAACCAGTTCTGCCCGCAGGTGAGGCTGGAGAAGAAGGCGGCGGGGGTGCAAGCGTGAGCGAACGGTTGAAATTCATGGGACGGCGCGAGGAGGCGCGGCTGGAGGTCGAGCGGCTGCGGCTGCGGATCGAGGGCCTGCGGACCGCGCTGCGCGACACTCTGGACCCCTTCGAATCCCTCGAAGACCTGAGGGAAGAGATCGTCTTCGCCCTGGCCACCGACTTCGCCGACGCGCTCAGCCGCTACCGCGAAACCCGGGCCGGCCTCAAGGCCATCGAAAAGGCCCTGGGGGAAGAAAGTGAATGAGCTTCCCCTGGAAATCCGCGAGCGCGCCGAGGAACTCTACGTGCTGGACGACTGGACACTCCAGCAGATCGCCGAAGAACTCAAGATCGGCTATCGAACCGTCCGCCAGTGGTCGGCCAAGGGCCAATGGCCCGAGCGCCGCGGCGAGTACCGACGGGCGAGGAGCGAAGCCCGGCGCGACTTGATTCGCCTCAGGCGGGACCTGTTGGCCCACGCCCTGGAGACCTTGGACCCCCGCGTCGTGGGCGCGGCCGTGCGCGTCGAGACCGTGGCCCGGAAGGACGACAAGGACAAGGCCGGCGGCCCGGCTCTGCAAATGGACCGGCCCCGTCTCTTTATGGAAACCCTCGAATTCATCGCCGGCGCGCTCAAGGACGCCGACCCCGAGGGCCTGAAGGTCCTGGCCCGGAATTTCGACGCCCTGGTCGAGAAATTCAAGCTGGAAAAAAATGCGTAAACGCCCAACCCTGACCGAACTCGGCTTCGACCGCTGGTCCGACCAGCTCCGCGACTGGATCCAGGCGAGCGTCTCGCCCTTCGAGGCCGACACGCCTTTTATCCAGGCCGCGCGCAAAGAACGCGCGCGGATGGACCGGCTCTACTTTTTCGAGACCTATTTGCCTCACTACTTCAGCGCGCCCTTCGCCCCCTTCCACCAGGAGTGGTCCGCCCTGGCCGACGTCTCGGACCAGGCCGTGTTCGTGGCCGCGCCGCGGGAGCACGGCAAGAGCGCTTTTTTCAGCTTCGGCCTGCCTATCCACGATCTTTGTTATGAGGCCAGGCATTTCATTTTGATCATCTCGGATACGAACGACCAGGCCGCCGGCTTTACGCTGCCCATCCGGCTCGAGCTCGAGGAAAACCCCAGGCTGCTGCACGACTTCGGCCCGTTCGAGGGCCGCACTTGGAAACAAAACGACTTCACCACGGCCCGCGGCGTGCGCGTGCTGGCCCGGGGCCGGGGCGAGCGGGTCAGGGGTCTTAAAAACTTACAATATCGGCCGGACCGGGCCATCGTGGACGATTTCGAAAACGACGCCAATGTCCGCAACCCGCTGCTGGTGACGCAGGGGTTGAATTGGCTGCGGCAGGCGGTCATGGGCTCCCTGGCCGCGGGCTACGGCTTTATCATGGTGGGCAACCTCTTCGCCCCGAACAGCATCCTCAGCCGGTTCATGGCCGAGGCGGACGAGCAAGGCCCGTTGTATAAATCCCGGATTTACCGCGCCCTGGACGATAATGGCCGGCCGCTTTGGGAAAAACTTTGGCCGCCGGAGCGGCTGGAAAAAAAGCGCCGCCAGATGGGCACCGTGGCCTTCGGCGCCGAGATGCTCAACCAGGTCGGGGCCGAGGAGAGCCCGTTCAAGGAAACCTGGTTCGTTTTCATCGAACATCCTCTTGCCGGTCTTCGTCCGGGCGGGTTTGAAACCCGCCCCTACAGGGTCGCCTCCTTTCTCGATCCATCCGCAAAATCGGGCATGGCCAACGATTATAAAGCCATTATCACTGTCGGGCTCGATCCTGACGTGATGAAATTCGACGTGCTCCACGCCTGGATTCGGCGGGCCGCGGTCAGCGAAATGATCGAGGCCTGCTACCGGGTCCAGGCCGCTTTTGGCGGGCCGCTGGGCCTGGAGATCAATATGCTGGAGGATTTTCTCCGCGAGGTTTTTTCCCAGGCGGCCCGGGAGCGCGGACGCTACCTGCCGCTGACCGAGGTCCGGCACACGGCGCACAAGGAAGGCCGCATCATCGCCGCGCTCAGCCCGCTCGTCGAGTTCGGCCGGCTGCGCTTCGTCAAAGGCCACTCGGACCAGGACCGCCTGGTGGAGCAGCTCGTCTACATCCTGGACAAGAACGTGAACGACGACGGGCCGGACGCCCTCGAGGGCGCGGTCAGCCTGCTCATGTCCGGCGCGGGCGGGGCGCCCGGCTACGAGACGGTCCAGGCGCGGCGCGGCCTGGCTAAAGGAGGGTATTGATGCCCGTATTGGACTCCTTCAATCGGCGGATTGAACCGCCGGCCCGGCCCGAGACGCGGGAACTGGCCGTGCTTCGGCTCTCCGACCGCTTCGGCAGTTACCCCTCGTTCGGCCTGACCCCCACCCGGCTGGCCGCCATCTTCCGCGAGGCGGACCAGGGCGACGTCCAGCGCCAGGCCGAGCTTTTCGAGGAGATGGAAGAAAAGGACGCGCACCTTTCCGGCGAGCTTCTAAAACGAAAAAACGCGGTGGGCGGCCTGGACTACGACATCCTGCCCTACGACGCGCCGCCGGAAAGCCCGGGCCCGCGCCGGCGCGGGATTTCCGACCGCGTCTCAAATTTCTGCCGCGAGGTTCTGCGCGGCCTGGGGGACTTCGACGAGGCCCGCTTCGACCTCCTGGACGCCATCGGCCAGGGCTTTGCCGCCTGCGAGATCGTCTGGGAGATCGAGGCCGGCCGGGCCGTTCCCGCGCGGCTCGTGCGCATCCCGCCACGGCGACTCACCTTCGTGGACAGCCTCGTTCCCCGGCTCCTTTCCGGCGACGATCGGAAGCCGCTGGACATCCCGGCCTTCAAGGTCGTCTATCACCGCCACCAGGCCCGCTCCGGCCACGACGCGCGCGCCGGGCTGCTGCGCGTCTGCGCCTGGATGTACCTGTTCAAGAATTACGCGGTCAAGGACTGGGCGGCTTTTGCCGAGGTCTTCGGCATGCCGCTCAGGCTGGGCCGTTACGAGCCCGGGGCCGGGGCGGACGACAAGGAGGCGCTCAGCGAGGCCATCAAGAGCCTGGGCGCGGACGCGGCCGGCATCATCTCGAAGAACACCGAAATCCAGTTCATCGAGTCCCAGAAGCAAGGCTCGGCCGACGTTTACCGCGGCCTGACCGATTTCTGCAACCGGGAGATGTCCAAGGCCGTGATCGGCGCCACGCTGACCGCCGAGGTGGGCGAACACGGCTCGTACGCCGCCTCGAAGACCCACGAGAGCGTACGGCTGGACCTGGTCCGGTCCGACGCCTGGGCCCTCAGCCGCACCCTGCGCCGGCAGCTCTTGCGGCCCCTGGTGGGCTTCAACTTCGGCTGGAACACGCCCGTGCCCTGGTTCCGCTTCTTCCTCGAGCAGCCCGAGGACCTGAAAACCCTGAGCGAGGTTTACCGCAACCTGGCGGCCCTGGGACAGCCCATCAGCGCCGAGCACGTGTCCGAACGCTTCGGCGTGCCCCTGCCCCGGCCAGGCCAGACCGGGCTCGCCGGAAAGCCCAGCCGGAGCGCCGAATCCCAGGCGTACCCGGACAAAGGAGACGATCTGACATGACGCCGACGACCGCCGATTTCGACCGAGCCGGCCTGATCGCCGGCCGCCGCGAGGCCCGGCTGCCTCTCGCCAGCCAGCCGCCCGCCTGGTTCCAGGTTTTCCCGGCCGGGGAGGTGCTTATCGACGGCGAGGAGCCGGCCGTCATGGACGCCGAGGGCGCGGCGCTCATCCTCGAGCAGTTCCGCCGCCGGTCCCACGACCTGGTCATCGACTACGAGCACCAGACGCTCTCCGGGGAAAGGGCTCCGGCCGCCGGGTGGGTGCAGGAACTCGCCTGGTTCGAAGAGCTTGGGTTGTGGGCCCGGGCCGAGTGGACCCAGGAGGCGGCCGGGTACCTCCGCCGCCGCGAATACCGCTACTTTTCGCCGGTCTTCCTCCTGCGCAAGGACGACCGAAAGATCGTGAACCTTTACAACATCGCCCTGACCAACCAACCCCGGATGATGAACATCCAGGCCCTTATCAGCAAAGACGGATGGACCGACGGTCCACGCGAAAGGAGGAGTCAGATGCTGGACAGGATCAAGCGCCTCCTCGGCCTGGCCGAATCGGCCGGCGAGGAAGAAACGCTCTTGCAGGTCGAACGGCTGAAGCGCCAGAGCGACGTTCCGGGGACCGGGACGGCGGACCCCGCCCCCGACAGCGGGGGGACCGAAGCGGCCGGTCTCAAGTCCCTCTTCGAGGCCCTCAAGAAGGACCACGAGGCCTTGAAGCGCGAGTTTTCCCAAAGGGAGAGCGAGGCGCGCGTGAAGGCGGCCCTGGCCGAGGGAAAGATCACGCCGGCCCAGGAGGCCTGGGCCCGGGCTTACGCCCTGAAGGACCCGCAAGGGTTCGAGGCCTTCGCGGCCGGCGCGCCCCAGGCCGTGCCCCTCGATAAACTCCCGGCCGGCGACACGGAACAGAGGTCCGGCACCGCCGCGGAACAGGTGGCCCGCCTGACCGCCAAAATGATGAAGGAGACCGCCGGCCTGACCTATCAGGAGGCCATGAACCGCGTGGCCGCGCGGCATCCGGAGATCGTCAAGGAATATCTCGAGGCCGGCCGCACGCGGCAGGTCTGAATTTTAACCAACAGGAGGAAGACATGGCATACGGCATCGAAGTCCTGGACGTGAGCTACGAAGCGGCCGAGGACCTGTCCGGCGACCAGTTCACCTTCGTGATCCTGGACACGGGCACCGGCCAGGTCCGCCGGCCAGACTCGGCGGCCGAAATCCCGGACGGCATCCTGCAGAACAAGCCGGCCGAGGGCGAGGAGGCCCTGGTGCGCAAGCTGGGCCTGAGCAAGCTGGCGGTGAACGGCGCGGTCTCGATCGGCGATTTTCTCAAGGCCGAATACGTGTCCGCGGCCGACGCCGGCAAGGGAGAAAAGGCCTTTGCGGCCTGGCGAGCGGCCCGGGCCGTGGTCCTCGAGGCGGCCGGCGCCGAAAACGATTTGGCCACGGTCGAGCTCGTCGGTCCGTTCCCGCCCAGCCTGGGAACCCTGATCGGCTTCACCACGGTCTCGACCCTTTCCACCGCCGACGTGGTGATCTACACCGCGGCTCAGCTTCTGGGTGGGCTGATCCTGCGCGATCCCAACGGCGGAGCCCGCTCGGATGTGACGCCCGCCGCGGCGGACATCGTCGCGGCCATGGCGCAGGCCGGGGCGGGGAACTCCTTCGAGTTCGCCATTCGCAACACGGCCGACGCCGCCGAGACCATCACCGTCACCGCCGGCGCGGGCGTGACCCTGTCCGGCACCATGACCATCGCCCAGAACAACAGCAAACGGTTTTTGTGCGTGGTCACCGGGGCCACCACGGTGACCATCTACAGCCTCGGGACCGTGGTTCATTAAAAAGGCTGGAGACTGGGGGTTCAAGAAATGATGAATGATGAATGCGGAATGATGAATGGAAAGTTGAAAGAATCCAGAATTTATCGTTCCAAAAACATTCATCACTCATCACTCATCACTCATCATTCCCTTCCGTAAGGAGGTTTCTAACATGCTGCCCACGGCCAGCGACGTCCATATCGACACGGCGCTCTCCAGCTTCGCCATGCAGTACCGGAACCCGGAATACATCGCCACCGAGGTGCTCTCCCGGCGTTCCGTCTCGAAGAAGAGCGACTATTACTTCAAATTCCAGAAAGGAGCCTGGTTCCGGGACGAGGCGGCCCTGCGCGCGCCGGGGGCTCGGAGCCGGGGCGGCGGGTATCCGCTCAGCTCCGATACCTACACCTGCCGGGAATGGGCCTTCCACGACGACGTGCCGGACGAGGTCCGGGACAACGCCGACGCGCCGCTCCGGCCCGACCAGGACGCGGTCATGTTCTGCCTGAACAAGGTCCTGCTCAGGCTGGAGCGCCTGGTGGCCTCACTCGTTCTGACCGCGGGCAACTGGGCCGCGGGCCATACCCAGGACGCCGAGGGCGGCTGGACGGCCGGCTCGGGGAGCACCTTTGTAGCGGACATGGAGATGGCCATCGATTACGTGCTGTCCGCCACCGGCTACCGGCCCAACGTCCTGGTCATCGACCACACCACTCTGGGAAAGCTCCGGCAGGACAACGATCTCATCGAGAAGATCAAGTACTCGCAGAAAGGCATCGTCACGGCCGATCTCATTGCCGCGGCCTTCGACCTGGACCGGGTCCTCATCGGCCAGGCCGTGTATTCGGACGCCGAGGAGACGGCGGCCGGCGACGATTTCAACGCGGTTAAAATCTGGGAAACAAACGCCGGCAAGGGCTCGGGCGTGCTGCTCTACTCCCCGAGCCTGGTCGGACCCAAGCAGCCCACGGCCGGCGTGCTCTTCCGCTGGGTGCGCTCTTCCATGGACGGTCTTCTGGCCCAGGCGCCCTCCGAGGCCATGCCCGTGGGCGTGCGCAAATGGCGGGAGGAGAGCATCCACTCGGACCGCATCGAGGCCTTCATGGACGTGGACGCGAAACTGACCGGCAACGACCTCGGCTTCCTGTTCTACGACACGCATACCACCTAATCGCCCGGGCGCACCGCGCCCGTATAGTGCGTGGTGCGTGGGTACGATCTGTAGAAGCGAGGCATACCTCGCCCGAGCCCGAATCTGACGCGCCGGCGGAAAAGCCCAAGAGCAAAAAATAGCCGGCGTTCCGGCCGTTCGACAGGCTCACGGTCCTGAGCGGAGCCGAAGGACGAACGCCGGAACCCAGGAGAAAAACCGTGGCCTACTCGACCCAAACCGACATCCTGCATCAGCTCGACGAGCGAACGCTCATCCAGCTCACGGACGACGAGGGCCTGGGCGAAATCGATACCACCGTGCTCGCCCGGGCCATCGCCGACGCGGACGCCACCATCGACGCCTATTTGCAGGGCCGGTACGAGGTGCCGCTGTCCAGTGTGCCGGCCAAAATCCGGCAGATCAGCGTGGACCTTGCCTTGTACCATCTGTTCTCCCGCAAGGACGACACCGCGCCCGAGACGCGGCGCGGCCGCTACCAGGACGCCCTCCGCTTCCTGGAACAGGTGGCCTCGGGCCGGATTCGCCTGGGCGCGCCAACGCTCGCGGCCGAGACCACGCCGGACGCGGCCGATCTGGAAGCGAGCGACCGCCTCTTTAAGCGGGACCGCATGAAAGGCTTCTGACGTGGCCGGCGATACGATCCGCTTGAAGACGAACGACCGGAACGTCCGGGACCTGATGGAAAGCCTGGCCCGGCGCCTGGCCGATATGACCCCGGCCTTGGCCGAGATCGGCGAAATCCTCGGGGAAAGCGTCAAGAACAATTTCAAAAGCGAGCACTCTCCCCAAGGAACCCCTTGGAAGCCGCTCTCGGCGCGGACCCTGGCCCGCCGGCGCTTGCCCGGACGCATCCTGAACGAAACCGGCACCCTCAGGAATGCCCTCCACGTCAGCGTCTCCGGCAATCGAGTGACCGTCGGTACAAACGTTATCTATGCCGCGGTCCACCAGTTCGGCGCGCGCCAAGGCCAGTTCGGCGAGGTTCAGGCCAAGGTGCGGCCGTTCGTGAGGCGGGACGGCACGAGGGTCCGGGCTCATACCCGGCGCATGAGGGTGCCTTGGGGCGACATCCCGGCCCGGCCGTTCTTGGGAAAACCCCAGGAACGGGATTGGGCGGAAATCAAAGCAACGCTGGCCCGGTTTATTGCCACCGGCAGGTAATTGTCGGGGCACGGCATGCCGTGCCCCTACCCCAACAGAAAAGGCGACAAAGGCATGGCCCTTTCCGGTTACACCATCGAGCAGATCGAGGATGCGATCATCGAAACCCTGGCCCATGACCCGACCCTGGCCTCTTACGTGCGGACCTTCGACCGGCTGCCCTGGGACCGTGCCGACGAGCTCGAAAAGCTGGTGCTCCAGTACCCGGCCCTGCTGGTGGCCTATATGGGGCAGACCGACGACAGCGGGATGTCGGACGCGCTTTTCCAGACCGGCATCTTCGCCGTCTGGTGCTGCGCTCGGAACCTGAGATCGCCCTCGAGCGCCAGCCGTTCTATTCAGGGCGAGGCCGGAGCTTATGACTTGCTGGATGATGTGGCTTCGTGCCTGCATCATTCGGGCCTGGGCCTGGACGCCACGATGCTGATCTGCCGATCCGTCCGGGTCGAACCTCTGGCCGCCTCGCCCCGCATGGTCATTTTCAGCCGGGAGTTCGAGGTCGAGTGGCTGCGGCCCGAAACGTAATTGTGGCACGGCCATCCTGGCCGTGAAAAATCACGGGCTGGAAGCCCGTGCCACGAGGGAGAACCAAATGGACATGACACCCTACATCGGCCGCGTGCGGCTCGCCTGCCCGCGGGAGACCTGCCTGGACCGAACCAAGGCCCGGCCCGACGCCGAATGCGTTTTTTGCCAAGCCTGCGACGCCGAGATCATCGACCTCGAGGGCAACATCGTGGCAGTGTTTTCGCCGCCTCGGCCGCCTGCCCCCGCCGAAGGCGCGGCCGCACCACGCACTTCGCACCCCGCACTTCCGCCAAAGGCGGAAAAACGCACTCCCGCCGTACGCGGGAAGGAGGAATAACCGATGGCATACAACACCACGCCGTTTCACGGCCGGAAATGCCGCGTCGAAAAAAATAACGTGGCCATGGACTATTCCGAGGGCTGGTCCCTGGATGTCGAACTGGAAATGGCCGACATCTCCCGCCAGGGCCAGAACTGGAAAGAGACCCTGCCGGGCATGGCCTCCTGGCGCGGCAGCTTCAATGGCCTGTTCGTGGCCGGCAACACCGAGCAGAAGGCCTTTTTCGACAACCTGGTGGCTGCCGCACCCGGCACCAAGCTGACCGATGTCAAGTTCCTGCTGGACGGCGACACGAACGCCTTTTCCGGCAGCCTTTACATCACCAGCCTGTCCGTGGCCGGCCGCATGGGCGACAAGGTGACCTTCACCTGCAATTTCGTCGGCGACGGCGCCCTGACCCTGACCAGCGCGGCGTAATTGTGGCACGGCCATCCTGGCCGTGATTCTCGGCCGCCAGGGGCGGCCACATGGGCTGGAAGCCCATGCCACGCGGAGGTAAATTATGGCATCCCCCACCACGCCGACCCACGGTAAATATGCGGCCCTGTATCGCCGCCGGCCGAACGGCTCTAAGGGCTCGGGCCTGAACGACGCCAGTTGGGGCACGGCATACAGCGCCGCGTCCTCGGCCTATTTCGAGGTGGTCATCGACACCGAGGGCACGCCGGACAAGTTCAAATGGCGCAAGAACGGCGGGTCCTGGACGACCCTGGTGTCCATCACCGGTGCAGCCCAGACGCTCTCGGACGGCCAGACCATCACCTTTGCCTCCACGACCGGGCACACGCTGAACGACCAGTGGGTCATCGGCAACCTCAAGGACGAGGCTTGCACCGAGGCCGGCGTGGGCGCCCAGATCACGGACGTGACCAAGCGGCTGCTCAACCCGAACGTGCCGCCGGCCTGGATCGATTCGGGCGGCTACCAGGCGCGGACCGTGGATTTTTCCCAAGGCAAAGCCTCATTCTCCGGCAACGTCACCCAGGTCACCGTCACCGGCAACAACGGTTTTATCCCGGAGGCCAGCCTGGAAAAAATCGGCTACCTGATCGGCTGGAGCCTGGACCTGGCGCTCGAGCTGGCCGAATTGAACTACTGCGGCCAGCAGTGGAAGCAGTACCTGCCGGGCATGGCCAGCGGCAAGGGTTCGGCCGAGGCTTTCTTTATTGCCGGCAAGAGTTTCCTGGACGCCCTGGTGGCCGAGGCTGGCGGCGGCAACGCTTACTACTTGCTCCAGCTTTTCAACTATGACCCGGACCAGGACCAGACCGGCGACCGCGTCACCGCTTGGGTGACGTTCGACAGTTTCAGCCCGGACGTGCCGATCAACGCCGTGGCCAAGGAGACTGTCAATTTCCAGACCGTCGGCCCAATATCGTTTTCCTCTAACGCGTAAAACGTAGTGCGAGGTGCGTAGTGCGCAAGTGCGAAAAACCATCGGGTTATCTCCCCGCACTCGCGCACTTTCGCACTCACGCACTCCCCGGAGGGAAAAATGCTGACCATCGATTTCACCGATCTGTCCTACGACGCCCGATGGTACGAATTCGGGGAAAGCGGGGCGCGCCTGAAAATCCGGCCCTACCCGCTCAGCCAGGCCGTGACCGTGATTCAGGACGGCGGGCTGCGAATCTCCGGGGCAGAGCAATGCCGCCTTTTCAAGCATTGCCTGGTGGCTTGGGAGGGCGTGGTCGGCGCGGACGAAAAGCCGTTGCCGTGCACGGATGAAGTCAAACAGAAAATCTACGACTTCAACCTCGGAGGTCTGGCGGCCTTTGTCCTGGCCAAGGATCGGGAGTTTCGGCAGGCCAAGGACGCGCTCGAAAAAAACTAATGGCCTGGGCGCGCCGGCGCTTCGACCCGCAGCCCATGACCTGCGGGCTTTGCCGGCAAGCCCAAAGAGACGGATTCCGAAATGACCCCTGCCCTGGAATGGATGGAATCGAAACCCTTGGGTCCAGCCCTGTCGAGACCTGCCCGACTGGCGAGGTTGTCCGGCTCGCCCCCACCCTGGGGCGATTTAAATGGCTGCTGGATCGCGTCTGGCCGCAACTCTGGAATGGCATGGGCGGCGTGCAACCTGACGCCCTGCGCCATGCTTTCGAAATTTATGGCGTGCCGCCTGGACAAAAACCCGTGCTGAACGATTTTTTCAATATCGTCATCTTCACCGCCCGCGAAGCAACGGACAGGAGCCGGCGGAAGGGTCCGGAGACCCGACTCTAGAGTCTTGAGCCTCAAACCGCCAGACTCTGGACTCCAGACAAAAAAGCCAGACGACGGAATGAACCATGCCTGACATACGTTTGCAAATCAAGCTGATCGTTGACGACAAGGGCACGGCCACGGTGCAGCAGTTCGGCCGGGCCGTGGAGGACGCGACCCGCCAGGGTGAGCGCGCCTTCGACCGCCTCGGCCAACGCCTGGAGGCCCACGAGGTCGGAATATCCGACCTGACCCGACATGCGACCTCGCTTGGGAGCGCGCTCGCCGACCTGGACGGCGGCCTGGACCAGGCACGGTTCCTGGAGCGTGAGCCGGACGAGTCCGCCTGGCCGGCACTTTTGCCGCCGACCTTTTTTGACGGCCGGTCCGGTGAGGATCTTATCCGGCCCATCCCTGACGACCTGGTCCGGACGGCTTGGCTTTGGCCGCAGACCCTTCAGGAAGCCCCGTCTTTGGCCATACCGCCAGGATCCTTGTTCGAGCCGATCCCTCGCCCCACCCCGACCGCGCCGGCTGACCAGACGCCGCTTCGTGGCCCCGCGCCTGACCTTTCCCTCCCCTGGGCAATCCAGGTCCCCCCAGAAACACTGACGCCTCCTGAAAAAATAGATGATGCCTGGCGCTCTTGGGCCGACGCGGCCGAAGAAACGGCCGCCGAAGCCTATGCGGCCATGACGGCCGAGTCTGGGGCCAGCGCAGAGGCCCAGCAGGCGCAGGCCAAGGCTCTGCATGCCTACCAGCAGGAAAAGTTTTCCGATCTGGTGGACCTCAGCCGGACCACGGCCTGGGGTATGCAAGACGCCTTTTCCGAAATCTTTTTTGATGCCTTCCGCGGCGGACTGAAGGACCTTTCCGACTACACGGATATGATCCTGGCGTACATGCAGCGTAGCATCGCCAATTCCCTTGGCCGGCAGACGGCGCAGCTTCTCGCCGGCTACGATATTGAGGGCGGCGGCCGGAACTGGGGCTTGGCCGGCGCGGCGGTCTCTGGGGCTGGAAGCCTGCTCGGAGGCGCCGCGAACCTCCTGGGTCTGGGCGGTTTTATCCAGGGCGCGGGCAGCCTGGTCGGGGATGTGGTTTCTGGCGCAGGCGATCTGCTCAAGAGCCTGTGGCCGTTCCAGGAAGGCACGGCCTATGTGCCTCAGACCATGCCGGCCTTGGTGCACCAAGGCGAGCGCATCCTGACCTCGGCGCAGAATCAAGACCTGGTGGCCCTCATGGTCGGGCTGGTCGGCGCCGAATTTAGCCAGACCGACGCCCTAAATAGCATTGCCGCGAACATGGGCCATGTGGCGGCCAATACGGCCGAGACCGCGGCCTCTTTGACTCCATCCGGGGCGTTAGTGAACAGCATCCTCTCCATCGCCGGCGGGAGTTTGGTCGCATTAGGCGCCGCCAACCTGGGCGCGGGCATCGCGGCCGGCAGAGGCATCTCTTGGGCGCTTGGGCAGCTCGGGATCGGCGGCAGATCGACTCCTCCGGGATATGCCGAAATGGCGGCGGTGCAAACTTCCCATAACATGGGCGACATGGCCGATATCATGACCCAGATCAACGCCAACCCAAGCGCTTATTTAGCTTCGCCGGCCGAGGGCGGCTTACTACCCGGCTTCCAGTTCGGCGGCGAAGTTTTTGCCAGCGGCCCGGCCTGGGTCCATGCGGGCGAGGAAATTTATACGCCTCGGGACCGGCGGGATATCGCTACGCGGCTCGGCCGGCTCGAGCAGGCGGTTTCATCCAATACCGGCGGCGAAGTGCACAACCATTTTCATCTGCACAATGAAGGCGTCATAACCACGAATGACGTCAAGAATTGGTTCGCCAACGTGCAATATGAGGTCACCGATAAACGCATCGGCGCCGAGGTGGCCACCAAGGATGTGGCCTTGGCCGGAATGAAAATGTAGGGGCGGGTTTCAAACCCGCCCGGACAGGTCTGAGACCTGCCCCTATGGAATAAAAAATGACCACCCAACTTCTTGCCGAAAACATCCTGACCGACGCGCATTTCCTGAGCGCGGAGGATTCGACGGGCTCACCCCAGGGCTCGCAGGCCTCGGGCTTCTGGGGGCAACCCGCCCCAGCCTCGGCCAACACCGGGAAATTCCGGCTCCTGGCCCAGGGCGATGCCTCGGATTTTTCATACTCCGGCACCACCTCGGCCACCGGCGCCGTGGACAAAACCACGCTCATCGACTCAGCCCTAGTGATATATGGTAATGATTATTTCATCGGCGGGACCATCACCATCACCTCGGGCGCGGCGAGCGGCCAGAGCCGAACAATCTCCGATTTTGCCCAGGTTACCGGCACGATCACCATATCAGTTCCCTTTACTGCTCAAATCGTGAGCGGCGTGACTTTCACCTTGACCATTCCATATGCCACGCGGGCCATCGAGGTCGAGATAGTAGCCGCTGGCGACGCGGGCAATGCTACATTCAAATGGAATCATGACGGTGCGACATGGCTCGGTCGAAATAGGCCCCAAGATGGTATTTGGCCCGGGAGCACGCTTGTCCATAATAATACGGCCAAACGTATCTCCCTCTGCCAGGCTGCAAACGGGACTTTGATTGTAGCCTATAATGAAGCCGCAGATTCTAAAGTTTACTGCAAGCGATCTATAAATAATGGTATTACCTGGTCGGCGGCCATCAAGATTTCGAATAGCAATCGTTCTCCGCAACGGCTCTTGGTTTTGGCCTCAAGCCGCATCCTGATTTTTATGGATACTTACATGTCTTACTCGGATGATCATGGCCTAACTTGGTCAGCCGAGGCCCAAGTTATGGTGCCGGAAACGACTGGCATACCCACGGCACAGTCGCTTTATGGCGTGATCGAACTGAGTAGCGGCGTTCTATTCGCCGCCTATATAGATACTGGACCGCATTTGAATGGTGCACTCAGTTCAGATAGCGGTTTCTCTTGGGCCAATATCAATGATATTACTCAAAATGTTGGAGCCAGTAGCATACCGGCCTGCGCTCAAACCGAGAATGGCAATTTAATTGTAGTTTATTCGTTTTCAAACAGCGGGCATTATGAAATCCGCTGCAAAATTTCAGAGGACGGTGGTTATACCTGGGGCAATTCAATCACTGTTCTCGCCTATGCGAGCTTTAATGTAGAGCGACATTCTCCAACTACCATTGTGGATATTGATGGTAGGATTTTTGTGTTTTGTGATCGTACATTGATCGCCCCGGAGAATGCGAAGGCCATTACCGCCACCTACAGTGATAATAATGGAACCACATGGCATGACGCTTTTACAGTCGCCTCTGTATGGGGAACGGATCTGCAAACTCCAACAGTTTGTATGGCTGATGGGCATCAGTTGTCATGTGCATATTTGGATAATACAAATAGCGATGTTTATTTGGTACGTCGCGGGATGTGGGAGGCTTATTCTGGGAATGACAGCCCAGTTGCCATCGAGGCCATACCGCAAGCCCTCGTTTGCGGGGCCGAACTGGTCTGGTATGGCTACGGCGGCATGATTGGGGACGCCTGGACGTTCGAGCCGGAATACGACTTCTGTATGGAAAACCTGATCGCCGATTCGCCAAGCCGGCCGTGGCGGACCGCGGCGGACAATGCCGACTACGCCGTGGTGATGGACCTCGGGGCCAATAATAAATTTTACGCGGATGGGGCCGCCTTTTTCGGCGCGAATGTGCGGACTTTGTCCATTCAGATGAACGACACCGATTCCTGGGGTTCGCCGTCCCTCAACCAATCCGTCAGTTTCGACCTGGCTACCGGCGCAATCGATGCCGCGAGCGGAAATTTTATTCAAGACACCTCCCTGCTGGCCGGGTATGCCGACCATGAGCTCCGGGGCCAATATGTGCGCATGACCTCGGGAACGAGCAGCGGCGTCACCTGGAAGATTCTGGACAATTTTTCTTCATGGATCGTCTTGGATACCACGGCCGCGATAAGCGTCTCGGTCAACGATACCTTCGCCATTTTCGGCACCAAGGCCGCCGTCGCCTTTACGGCGAACGTTAAGCGATATGTGCGCATCCTCATCGAGACTCAGCAGACCGCCGAGAATTATTACCAGGTCGGTTATGCGGCCCTCGGGCGCATGGTAAGCCTGGATCGCGGTATCGCGGCTGGGTTCGGATTGACCCGACAGGCGAACGTCGAGATGCTCCGCACCCCGGCTGGCGGCATGATTCCAATACAAGGGGCCGAGCCCAAAAATGTTTTCGAGCTGACTTTCCCGAATACGGATCTAGGCCGGCGGCAACTTATAGCCATGGTAGATTATTTGCGCGGCCAGAATGTGGTGCTCATCCCGGATAGCGCAGACCTGCTTGATGTGTATTTGGTCAAGGCCACATCCGATGCCAAACAGACGCATAAGTTCCTGGATCGGTACGACGTGGTATTGACGTTGGAAGAAGTTTTGTGATGTGGTATGTGACGTGGCACGGGCATCCTGCCCGTGATTTTCATGGGCTGGAAGCCCATGCCACAAGGCAATTCATGGGCTGGAAGCCCATGCCACAAGGGTACGCGCCGTTCGGCAGGCTCGCGGTCCCGAGCACAGTCGAAGGACAACGTGCCCCTATGGAATAGGAAACCATGTCCATAATTTCCGCCGCCCTTAAAACCGCCCGCCGGGTTCATTTTCTGCTCGACCTGGAATTCACCGGCCTATCTCTGCGCCTGGCGCATGGGGACCTGGCCGTGCCTTCATCCGGGGACGACCGGCGGTATGAGGCGGCCATTACAAAAACCTTCGAGGTCGGGGCCAGTTTCGACCTCCGCACCTTTCGCTATGGCGCGGTATCCATCTCGATCGAACTCGCCAACCGGGACCGGTTTCAAGACCTGGAAAAAACCATTGGCATGGACGGCGGGATCGGCACGATCCGGGTCTGGTGCGACGGCCTGACCTGGGAAGACATCGAGACCGCCGGCATTCTTTTCCGGGGCGTTTTCCAAAAGCAGCACCACAACAAGACCACCTATGCCTTCGATTTGGTGGACCTGGCCCGGTACAAGCTGGATACTTTGCCGCCGCAGCAGATCGATCAAACCACCTGGCCCTATGCTCGCACCGCCGGCGGCTCTGGAGACTCCCCACTCGGCCAGCCCGGCCAGATCGTGTTCGGCGATTGGCCGGCGGTCCTGCCCGCGCCCTGCGTGGCCGTGAACGAAGGCGGGCATTGGTTCTATCTGGCAACCTATGGCTTGACCGTCAGCCGGGAGGCCCAGTTTGAGGCCGGAACCGAGCTGCTGCTGGATAAGGACGGCGCAACCATCGATAAAGTTAACTACACCTATTACGAGGCTATCGATCACCTAGGCAATCCTTGTCAGTATTTCGAGTTCGCCTCGGATCAGGCCGCGCTTGAGCCGCTGCGCTTCAGCGTTCAAGGCATCCGGGACGGCTCCGGCGAGTACACCGGGACTGCGGCCGGTCTTATTCAGCACCCGGCTGATATTGTGCGTTTTATCATGGAGAAGTTTTCGCAACTCTATCCCGAGGATGTGGACGCGGCCAGCCTCAAGACGGCAAAAGCCCTTTTAACCGGCGTTGCCTTCTCGGTCTTAGTTAATGACTCAGCGCGCGGCATGGACGTGGTGGATCGGATTCTGAGTCAATGCCTGGCGGCCCGGGTGCTCCGGCCCGGCGGGCTTATGGGTGTATGGACTTTCGACCCGGATGCTCCAACCATTGGCCGGATCATCAGAGATCAGGACGTGATCGGCAACGACATGAACCCAGTCACGTTTACCAAAACTCCAGAGGATTTTGTCGTCAACAATCTGGTGGTCAAGTATGCCCTAAACCCCACGACCAAAGCCTGGGAAAAGCTGTTGACCAAAAACCGAAACAATGACCCCAGGTGCAAACAATCCTTTTACCAGTATGGCGAGCAACCCCGGTTCGAGTTGCTTTTGACCGACGTGCAAAACGAGGCCATTGCCGCGGGCCTGACCAACCGTTTTCTCGACCTTCGGGCCATGCGACATGACGTGGCCGAATTCGATGTGCCTTGGTTCACCGGTTTCGATGTCCTCGAAGGCGATGCCGGCCTGCTTACCTTGGAGGAAGGCCCTAGCCTGGACGGCGCCGGCTGGGTAGAGGAAAAGTGCATCTTGATCGAGAGAATTTTTAAGCCGACAACTATCCGGCAAAAATGGATACGGGTGTCGTCAGAATAACTATGGGGGCGGGTTTCAAACCCGCCCGTCGGGGCGAACGGCGGTCGCCCGGAAAGGAACCCATTATGTTTCATCGAATCTGGGCGGTCATCAAACGTTTTTTCACGGGCCTCCAACGTGGCACGGGCATCCTGCCCGTGATTCATGGGCTGGAAGCCCATGCCACGACCAATACGGTCCTTCAGGTTGACGATAGTGTGATCGACCCACAATCCGATCATCTCGAACTCAACCCCGTGATTTATGGGCTAGAAGCCCATGCCACGACCAATACGGCCCTTCAGGTTGACGATGGTGTGATCGACCCACAATCCGATCATCTCGAACTCAACCCCGTGATTCATGGGCTGGAACCCCATGCCACGACCAACACGATCCTTCAGGTCGACGATGGCGTGATCGTTCTGCAAAGCGATCACCTTAATATGGGCGCCCAAGGCCCTATCGATCCACTTACAATTACTTTTACCAAAGACGAGGTGAAAAATGGCTAAACTCATGGATGACACGTTTGCGGACGCGGCCCTGAACATCATCAAGAACAATGTCACGGTGCTGATCGTGGCTAAGCTCACGCCGACCAGCTATGCCGAAGCCGTCTCGAATGCCCTGGCCACGAAAACCGGGCTGACCAGCGGCAGTTTCACCGGCCCGGCGGACGACACCAGTGGCCGGAAGCTGACGGTCAATGAGCAGGCGGGCATTTCCATCACGGCCGATGGAACGCCCACGCACATCTGCCTGACCAATGGCTCCGACACGCTCTATTACCAGACCACGTGCACCGGCGCAGACCTGGTGACGGGCAACACCGTGACCGTGCCGGCTTGGAAGATCAATATTCCCGACCCGACGTAAGAGGAAAACATGAGCGTCAAGGATGATATTCTGGCTCTCCAGGTCATGCAGGAGTTGGCGTTCAAGAATAAGGGCAAGTATGCCCAGGTTTTACCCACGCCCGAGGCGATTCCCCTGGCCGGCATGGAGGCCAAGGTGACTGAACTTCGTCGGCCCACAGCTGAAGCGGCTGAAAAAATGGCTTTCGTTCCCACGGCCGGGGATGCCCAGTTCGCGGTCAATGTCTGGTCTCGGGGCAATGGTGTAACCGATGATCCGCCTGCGGCCCAGGGCTATGTCATCATCGCCCGGCGTGACTTGGGCGACGGCATAATCGAAGAAACTCATACAGAATATCCGGAAATGTTCTAATGGCGAACATTTTTACAACTGATCCCCATTGTGTTGCACTTTTCAAACTCAATAATGGAGTTTTGACGGCTGACAGTATTCCTGCGGGAGGCGGGAATGGTGGAAATACACTGACAAATCAAAATACTGTAACAAATGATACAGATGCAGGGGATCATAAAGAAGGAGATGCCAGTGGATACTGGACGTATGGCCAGAATCAAGCTCTGTATTTAGCGGATAGCGGTTTATGCGCTAATTTCCCTTGCAAGAATGGATCATCCAACAATGTATTTAGCATTTGCGCTTGGTATAAACTTGACAATTCTGCCGCCACCAATAGATATATTGTTTCTAAATCAGATCCAGGATTGAATAAAAGATCATTCGGAATTGGTAATGTGGGATCGACTTCACCAAGACATTTTGGGATTTATCTTGGATATAATGGAGGGGCGGGTAGTGAATATCTTGATTCTGGTTATGTGTCAATAGCTGATGTTTGGTATCATTTCGGATTTACTTTTAACAATGCAGATAAATCCTATAAAATAAGAATCTGGAGAGATGATACGCAAGAAATTGTCGTCAATATCGCTTCAAATTCAGCCAATAATATAAACATTGAGGATGCACCATTTTGTATAGGACAGATTTTTAATAATGGCAGCACTTCCCCTGGAAATGAGATGGACGGCTGGCTTGACGAGATACCCATTTTCAACGATATTCTTACCGTCGATGAAATTGACCAGATTCGGGCAGGAACTTATGGGGCGGCCGTTACCCTCACTGTCGCCGATTCCGCTCATGCACTCGCTTCCGAATCCCCGGTCCTGGTTGAGGCCTACCTGCTCGCACCGGCTGACGCGGCCCATGCCCTGACTTCCCAGGCCCCGGCGCTGATTCAAGAATATTTGCTGGCTCCGGCTGACGGAGCCCACGCGCTCGGCTCCGATTCTCCTGGCCTCATCCAGGCTTACACGCTCACCATTGATGATGCAATCCACGCTCTGACCTCGCAGGGCCCGGCCCTTATTCAGACTTACACTCTGACCGTGGCCAACGCCGCCCATGCATTGACCTCGGAATCGCCGTCGCTCGATTGGGGCTTCATTCTGACCGTGGCCGACGCGGTCCACGGCCTGACTTCCGAGTCGCCCGGGCTTGTCCAGGATTATGTCCTGGTCCCGGCCGATGCCGTTCACGCGCCGACCTCGCGGACCGTGACGCTCATCCAGGATTACAAGATCACCGTGGCCGACGCCGCCCACGCGCTGGCTTCGGGATCGCCCATTGTTTGGGTTCCGCTTTATACCCACGGCACAGTGTATGGCCCGACCGCCGCGAGCGTCGTGCGCAGCCCGCGGGCCTTTGGAAAAATCTATTCGCCGTGGCCTTACGCCACAGTGCAAGATGATCGATCATAGGGCACCTTGTGCGTGCCCGGAGGAGCTGAATAAAAATGTCCGCGATTTCCGATGCCCTCGAGGGCGCCAGACATACCGCTCAGACCATCACTTGGCTGGATGACGATAATGAGGTGAAAAACCTGGCCGGGGCCACGATTACTGCTCGGATCGAGCCGCGAAATGGAGACGCCGCCTTTGCCAGCGACGGCGCTTTCGTCCTGGTGGGCGATGGCTCGACCGGTCAATTCTCCTGGACCTATGGCGAGGCGGACGTGGCTACGGCCGGCGGCTTCCATGTTCAGTTCAAGGCCGCCTTCGCCGGCGGCGCTTACGATCTTAGCCGGAAAGCGGAATGGAAGGTGCTGGAGGCGATATAAGCCGATCCAGGAAAAGAACCGGCTTCAAACGATCTTTTAGCCGACCCCTGACCTGTCCGATCCAGCCTGAGCTCGTTCGGACAATTTTTTCCGCCCCTTGTTTTTTACTTGAACTGCCGAAGCCTGCTTCCTAAGATCAGGATTAATTTTTTAGGGACGATGCCGGCCTCCCAGCCGAAGGCGGAAGGTATCCGGAACCCCCATCGTCAGGAGACGGCCTCCATGACGCCACACATCCGCAAGGCGGTCCCGGAAGACGCGGCGGCCATCTGCCGCATTTACAACCATTACGTTCTGAAAACGGTCATCACCTTCGAGGAAGTCGAGGTGACCGCGGACGAAATGGCGCGCCGGATCGCCGAGGTGACCGCGACGTTCCCCTGGCTGGTGCTCGAGCGCGAAGGCGAGTTTCTGGGTTACGCCTATGCCTCCAAGTGGCAGCCCCGGTCGGCCTACCGACACTCGGTCGAAAGCACGATCTACCTCAGCCCCACAGCCACCGGCCAAGGTCTTGGGACAGCGCTTTACAAAGACCTGCTGGAGCGCCTGCGCTTGCGCCCCGTTCACGCCGTGGTCGCCGGCATCGCCCTACCCAACGAGAGCAGCGTGGGGCTGCACGAAAAATGCGGTTTTAAGAAAGTTTCCCACTTCAAGCAGGTGGGTTTCAAGTTCGGCCAGTGGGTGGACATGGGCCACTGGCAGCTTCTCTTATAAAAGGCCCCGCTCTAGGACCTTTGTAAAGCCTCGTCTGCCGGCCGAACTCATTTTCGGGCTTCGTATCAAAGTCCTGTGTTTTGCCACGGTCTCAGCTTGGCGGGAAAATTTTCCGCGCAGCTCGTGTAAAAAGCAAACCCGGGCAAAGCCGTTCTGATCTGCATCTCAAGGTCAGCGATCTTTTTTTTGCCGGCTCGTCCGGTCCTTCCTCCAGGCTGAAAACAGTTTCCACCCAGATAAGGCCGCGGTGATCAACGCGAAGGTATTGCTGATTATCAACCTGTCCATCTCGATCTTCTTCAGTTCCAGGACGATCGTTTTTCGATGGAGTTCGCCTCGTAAAATGAGTTCCACCTTTTGTTCGGCCAGGCTTTTCCGCTTCGGTTTCATAAAGCGTCCCGGTCCTTTTTGAATTCGGCGACGGTCTGGGAAAAGGGCAGAGAATAGTTTTTGAGCTTTCTCAAGACGGTGGCGACGCTGACGAGGGCAAGAAGAAGGTAAAGGAGCGTGAACCCGATCAAGACGGCCGGGCGGTGGGCTGCATCGACCAGAAACACAACGGCGATGGTGGCCAGGATAAGAGTCAACAACCCCGTGGCCACGGCGACGGCCACCCAGACGCACAAGCGAATCAGCCTGATCTGTTCCTCGCGCAGTTCCAAAGCCAACAGCTCAAGCCTGTTCTCAGCCAGCGCCAAAAATAGGGAGAGAAGCTCTTTCGTCGAAGCGGCCAGGTCTTTAAAAAACAGGTTCACGACCATCTACTTTTTAGTGAGCACCAACCCGAGCAACATCCCGAAGACAAAGGAAATGCCGACAGCATGATAAGGGTACTGATGGATGATTTCATCCGTTTTTTGAACCCTCTGCCTGAAATCTTCATCCAGCAAGCCGTATTTTTTCTTCGCGATTTCCAGGCTTTCCGCCAATTTGGCCCTGGCCTCCTTGGTCTTTTCATCGACATCTCCGCCAATGGCGTTCAGCAGGGCCTGCGTGTCCTTGATCAGGTCCGAAAAATTCCCTTTAAGTTTCTCTTTGATTTCCGCTGTATCGGTCATCGTACACCTCCGTGGTCGTTTCGTGGTTTTATCCGAGATGATGTGGAAACAGACACGATTTTCTGGTCCACAGACCTTCTCTCATCGAGAGATGGAAAAAAATGGAAGATGTGTGAGCACGGTCCCCCGGTCTGAAGTTCGGCCTTTTCGTCCTTATCCGATATCCTATCTTGAAAAGTGAGTCTCGGCAAGATTAAATAAACCTTTCCTCCGCTCCTCGGCGATCTCAGCCGCGCGGTCATGCACCAGGGGCCTCGAGCCTCAGGGTTGGGCTATTCCAGGTCGATCGAGCCCTTTGTTTTTTCTTTCCGCTTCTGCTCTTTGGCGTTGTACTCGTTCATGCAGGGGTCTTTCGGTCCGTGGGCCAGGGCGCAATCCAGGTAGCCGGCGATTTCCACGATGCAGGCCCGGATGGCCTTGCCCGTCGGGGTCTTGCTCTGCTTGTTCAGCTCCCCGCCGATGCCGAAGGTGTGCAACCCAAGGCTCAGGCCGCTGCTTTGGGAGGTGCCCTCCACGGTTCTCGACTCGGCGATCTCGCCCGTGTCCACGTCGATCACCTTGAGATCCACGGCGATATAAGCCCTCTCCTGTTTGCCTCCGACGGAAATCCCACCAATGGAAATCCCCCCGCCCTTACCGCTCGTGCCTTCCTCATAAGCGGACACGGTGGCCGCCACCAGATATTTCGCGCCCGTGATCTGGCCGATCTTGGCCCGCGTGTCTTTGGCGACCCGGCCGGAAGCACCGAGGTCCTGCTCCCCGAGAACCGCGTCCAGTTCCTTGCGCTCCAGCACCCGGAACGACTTCGACGAAGCCAATTCGTTGATGAGCATATCCTGAAGCTCGCTGCCCACGCTCCCTCTCCACCAGCCGGCCGCCGTCTGATTCGTGAACCTGAGCACGCCGATCCGCGGCTTTTCCTCGGCCCCGGCCGCGGAGCCGTTCAAAAAGCTCGCCGTCACTACCAGCGCCAGACTCAAGACAAAAATGCTGACGTACTTTTTCATGAAAGCCTCCTGTGTTCGCAGTTCCCTTTTCTAAGCATTATACGGCATCCGCTCAGGCTCTTCCAGACCCTATTCTTCATCCAGGTCCGCCATGCTCCCTGGCCGGTCAGACCCCGGGCATTTGACGGGCGGTTTTGCCCAGACCCGGCCTCCAGAAATGCCTCGGCGGAGAGGAGGTCCCTTTTGCCCCTGGTTTTTCCTTCCGTGGTGCTCTATATTTGAGGCTACATCCGCTTCGAGACGGAAAGGCCGAAATTTTGAAGAAATTTATCACCTGGATTATCGTGCTGGCCATTGTGGCCGCAGCCGTCTGGCTGCCGGGCGACCACACCCTGGTCCGCGCCCCCAACCGAATGATCCTGCTAAAGAAAACCGAGTTCAGCCTGCGAGAGGTCTATGTGGACGTCCGGGAATGGAGTCTGGCGGAGTACATGAAGCACCCGGCGTTGACCCAGGCCCTGGTCGACCAAGGGTTCAAGGACTTGATGGATCAGGCCGCCCCGGAATAAACCCGGACAAAGACGGCCCTCACCGGCCGCAAAACCTCGGCCGTCCTCAAGCAGGCCCCGGCGCGATCGGGCGCCAGAAGCCGGCCGGCCGGATCGGCTGATCCAAGCGAGGCTGGTCCGGGGCAGCCCGCTTATAGCTCGCTTATGGCTTCTCCGGGTCGAGACCGTCAGCGTCTTGAAGCAAGGCCAGCACGCTCTGGGTGCGGATCCTGAGACTGTGGCCGATACGCACCGCCTCCAGTTCGCTTAGCTCCACCATATCGTAGACCTTGCGGCGGGAGATCCTGAGAATGGCCGCCACCTCGTCCGGCCGAAGCAGCAGTTTGCTTTGGAGAATCCGGGCGTCGGGCAGGGGCGGGGCGCCGGTGAAGAGAGGCACGGACGGCAGGAGTTTCATGTCCTTCCGACTCCAGGTGAGATTCGTCCCCGGACTCGGTGAGGACGTGAGGCGAATATAGACTAAATTTTAGTTGACGTCAACTATTTTTTATGCTAAAAGACTAAAAAATAGTTAAAAAGACGGGAAAAATTATGCCGAAACCCAACCTCAACCAGCGCGTCGCCTGGGCCATCCTGAACGAGAAGAAAAAAACCGGCCTGACCTGGCCCGAGCTCGCCCGCAAGCTGGGTTCGGACAAGAACACCCTGGCCGCCTATGCCCGGGAAAAAGGTTTAATCATGGGCCGGGTCATCGAACGGCTGGTGTCGGAGTTCGGTCTGTCCGCGGCCTGGCTGGTCACGGGACAAGGCGAGGCCTATCCCTACGAGGAAGGCCGCCTGGAAACGGATGGTCCGCCAATGTTGCCGGCGCGTCCGGCGTCCGGGTCCGGGGCTGGCTTGCGGCGGCTTCCTTGGGCCTGGGCCGAGCTCGCGCCTGGTGGCGAAAAGCCGCTTCTGATGGAAAACGACGAGGAACCGTACGCCTTTGCCGGGTCGTGGCTGGCCGGGTTCGACCCGGACCCGGGCCCTCTCTTTCTCAGCCGGGTCCCGGACAACGCCATGACCCCCACGCTTCAGCCCGGCGATACGGTCATGATCCACGCCGGCCGGCGCAAGCTTCAGTCCGGCAACATTTACGCCTTCACGCCCAAGGACGGCGTGATGCAGATGCGGAGGCTGGAATCCCGGGGCCGCAGGATCGGGGTCCTGGCCGACAACCGGGACTTGTACGATCCGTACGAACTGGATCGGGACCAGGTGCGGCTGATCGGCCGGGTGGTCTGGCTGGCGCGGCGGCTGCCCTAGGCCGGGGAGGCCGGCGGCCGGCCCGGTCTAGTCGTCGGCCTTTTCCTGGGACAGCTCGGCCGGAGTCATGGCCCAGAAGGGCTTGCCGTTCTTGGTCAGCCGGACCTTGTATTCCTTGTCGTTGGACAGGTCCTTCAACTTGGAGGCGATGAAGACCTCCTTGCCCCCGATCTCGACCCAGACCCCTTTCAGCTTGAGCTTGGTCCCGCGGTGCACGCCCAGGCTCTTGGCGTTGACGAACCAACACGGCCCGATGTGCACCGTCATCTCGGTCCCGTCCTGGTCCTTGACCAACAGGCCCACGCCCGGTTTCATGCCCGGCAGGGGCGTCACCTCGATGACCTTGACCACCTCGACCTTGATCTGATCGGCTTCGACCGCCTTGTAAAGCTTGTTGTAGGCCCCGTCGACCTCCCACCCGCCCATGTCCCGGCCGCCGGCCGTGCTCGCCGCCGGCACCAGCCCAAGGGCGGCCGCCAGCAGGAAAACCGTCCACACCCGCCATGCCTTGCCCATCGGCTTCTCCTCTTTTCGGTTCTGTTCGAACGAATCAAAAGACGTGCAGCAGACCGGCCGCGCCGCCGGCCTTCTGCCGGATCCTACAAAAAACCGGCCCGGATTTCAAGGTCCACCCGAGTTGCGGGAAACCCTCCCCTCCTCCGGCCTGGGCGTTGCCCTTTCCGCCATTCTTTGTTACCGTAACCACACCGCCGCCCGAGACTTAAAAAAATCGCCGGAAAGGCGGCCCCAGCATACGGCAGGGGAGGGAAAAGATGACCTGGACACCCGAACTTGAACGGCTTAAGCGCCTGAAAGAGCTGGCTGGCCGCATGGGCGGCGAGGAAAACGTGGCCAAGCACCACGGGCGGGGCAAGCTGACCGTGCGGGAGCGTCTCGACGGGCTGGCCGATCCAGGGTCTTTCGAGGAGATCGGTGCCCTGACCGGGTCGGCGCGCTACGAGGCGGACGAACTCCTCTCCTTCACTCCGGCCAACACGGTCATGGGCTTCATCCGGCTGGACGGCCGGAAGGCCGTGGTCTCGGGTGGGGATTTCACCGTGCGTGGCGGCGCGGCCGACGCAGCCGTGGCCAACAAGAGCCAGTTCGCCGAGCGGCTGGCCCTGGACTGGCGCCTGCCCTACATCCGGCTCCTGGACGCCACCGGCGGCAGCGTCCGCACCTTCGAACAAATCGGCCACACCTACATTCCGGACAACCCGGGCGGCTTCGTCTCCACGCGGCTGCTCCAGGAAGTGCCCGTGGTCTCGGCCGTCATGGGCTCGGTGGCCGGTCTGCCGGCCGTGCACGCCTGCCTGGCTCATTTCAACCTCATGGTCAAGGGCACCAGTCAGGTCTTCGTGGCCGGGCCGCCCGTGGTCCAGGCCGCCTTCGGGTCGAGCATCACCAAGGAGGAACTGGGCAACGAGCGCATCCAGGCCTACGAGAGCGGCGCGGTCAACAACGTGGCCGAAAACGAGGCCGAGGCCTTTGCCTTGATTCGCCGGTTCCTGAGCTACCTGCCGGGGAACGTTTACGAAATGCCGCCCCGCGTCGACCCGGACGACGACCCGGACCGCCGCGACGAGGCCCTGCTCTCGATCATCCCCCGGGAGGAACGGAAGCCATACGACCCATACGTGGTGCTGCGCGCGAGCCTGGACCAGGACTCTTTCTTCGAGATCGCGCCCCGCTACGGCCGATCCCGCATCACCGGTCTGGCCCGGGTCCATGGCTATCCGGTCGGAGTCATGATCAACAACCCCCGCTTCCTGGGAGGCTCGATGGACGCGGCCGCCGGCGAAAAGGTCATCCGGCTCATCCAACTCTGCGACCTCTTCCACCTGCCCCTGGCCTACTTCGCCGACGAACCCGGCTTCCTGATCGGGCTCCGGTCCGAGAAGCGCGGCATCCTTCGGGCCGGGGCCCGGGTGGTCATGGCCACCAGTACCAGCCGCATGCCCTGGATCACGTTCATCCTGAGACAGCTTTACGGCGTGGCCGGCGGGTGCCATATGAGGACAACGGGCATGTACAAGCGCTACTCCTGGCCCTCGGGCAACTGGGGATCGATGCACATTCGAGGCGGCACCCGAGCCGCCTACCGCCGCGAGATCGAGGCCGCTCCCGACCCGGAGGCCAAGCGCCGAGAGATCGAGGCCCGCCTCGACGCCCTCGCCTCGCCCTTTCGGACCGCCCACGCCTTCAAGATCGAGGACATCGTCGACCCACGGGAAACCCGGCCGCTGCTGGTTCGGTTCGTCGAAGACGCCCAGGCCGTCCTCAGGACCCAGTTAGGACCTGCGCCCGGCCTGGCCTTCTGGCCTTGAGCAAAAGGTGGTGAGCAAGCGTGAAGCGGGTGGAAGGTCGGGGTGGGCGGATAAAAAGGACGGGCGGGTTTGAAACCCGCCCCTACGGCCTCGCCCGCGCCGGCGTCACGCATGGCCGACAAGCGGCCATGGCACCCATCCCGGAAGCCGCGCCGCGTGAATTCCAAGGGCAGTTCACGAACGGCCCCTACCAGAGATCAAAAAGACCAGGAATAAGACCCACGAGGGCGCCCCAAGCCTTATCCCAAGCGCCCCATCAAATCCTCGAGAATGTCCGGCAGGGCCATTTCCCCCTCGTAGCGGACCACCGGGCAACCGAGCCCGGCGAGCCACTGTTCATGCCGCGCCCGGCTGCGCATGTCCAGCCCGCCCTGGTCATACGCGGCCGCCCAGGCCAGGAAGTCCATGAAGTGTTGATGCATGGGGCCGCCGGGCGAGACGGCCTCCAGGCCGAACGTTTCGGTCTCCCGTTTGCGCAAACGGGCCAGGCGCACCTCGACCGGCGTCCACAGGAAAATCACCAGATCGAAAAAAGGAATGGCCACGTCTCCCCAACCGCAGAGCGAGCCGGAGAGGACCCATGGCTCCCGGCCTTCGAGGGCGGCCAGCAGCAAGGCCTGCCGCTCCTCCCTCGGCCGCGGCCTCTGAAAGGGGGGGTCGGTCGGTTCCCAGAAAAAGTCGTCCGTGTCGAAATGCGGGGCGTCGAACCGCTCGGCCCGGGCCCTGCCCAGGGTGGTCGTGCCCGCGCCCGAGGCGCCCAGGATATGAATGCGGCGGTATTTCATGATGGCTGACCTTGGCCGCACCCAAAATGTAATGTG
>Ga0315282_10003461_pt1 | contig 28316 bp, 36 predicted proteins | sample YL17G07_20_MG_FD_203693 | JGI IMG/M metagenome (GOLD analysis project Ga0315282, IMG submission 203693) | Sediment microbial communities from Yellowstone Lake, YNP, Wyoming, USA - YL17G07_20 | ecosystem: Environmental > Aquatic > Freshwater > Lake > Sediment | place: USA: Wyoming | collected... | reverse complement strand
TAATTTTGACATTATCTTTATCTTGATTAATTCCGGGAGTAACTAAGTATCCTTTACCGCCCGAAAATTCATCCCAAACAGCTTGGGGGGTTTTTAGGGGGTAAGTCGCGTATTTTGATTCATCAACAGGGAAGTAGTGGAATTCTCCCGCAATAATTTGTTTGTCTCTTTCGGAAGCACCACTAACCATAAACCAAACATTAGCCTCATTATATTCGGGAGATAAAACTGGTAAATTATCATAATTTTTTCTGGTTAATTTAACTTTGGTAATATTGGCATCAGATAAAGAGTCGGTGGTCACGAATTTATCCCCCTCAATTTTTAAATAATCAGGAGTTAAGGTTCCGGTTAAATCTTCCGGCAAAAGGTCGGCCGAAGAAAGATAGGCTCTTACGGTTGAAGCAGCTATTTCTCCAAAGGGAGGTTTCCTTTGAATTGCGGTTGGATCAGTTTTTAAATCATAACTGATGGAAAAGATACCCGTAATAATATTTACTTCCAGAGTTGAAGGAGCGGATTTATGGGGAAAACGATAAATGGTTTGGGAAACTTGTTGTTCTTCAGGTTTAAAACCCAAAGCGTTAGCTTTATTTTTAGCTGCATCTAAAGAAAGAAGGTTAGGAGAGGGTTGGGGCATAAAATAAACTTTAGCTTGAGTGGAAAGTTTTGGTAATCCCCCCTCGGCAGTTTCTAGAGTATAAGTAAAGGCAAGTGGCTGGGTTGCCTCTGGGAAAGGAATTTTAGGCAGTTTGCCGAAAGTAACTGTGGGAGGCGGAGGCGGAGCGGGGAAAACGGTTCTATAAATTTTAAAAGAAATATCAAAAACAATTTTTCCGATAATGAGAAAGATTAAAAAGAAAATTCCATAGCGGATTACCTTCCTGGTGATCACGGCAACTTGAGTTAAAGAAGTCATCCTTTGAGTATAGCCTCAATTACTGATAGAATTCAATTAGTGAGAATGAATAAGGTTAGAACTAGATTTGCTCCCTCTCCAACTGGAAGTCTGCACATTGGAGGCTTAAGAACCGCTTTATATGCTTACGCTTTGGCTAAACATGAGAGTGGAGATTTTCTTTTAAGAATTGAAGATACGGATAAAAAAAGGGAAGTAGAAGGTGGAAAAGAAAAGATTAAAGAAATCTTAAAAATCTTTAATCTTTCTTGGGATGAAGATTATGTCCAATCGGAACTGGCTAAAGATGGAAGGTATAAAAAGGCAGCCGAACAATTAGTTAAAGAAGGCCATGCTTATGAAGATGAGGGAGCCATTAGAATTAAAATTCCCAAAGGAGAAAAAGTTTCTTTCCATGATTTTGTTTTAGATAAAGACGTTTCTTGGGAAACCGATATTTTGGAAGATTTGGTTATTTTAAAATCTGATGGACTTCCGACTTATCATTTAGCTTCAGTGGTTGATGATCATAAAATGAAAATTTCTCATGTTCTTCGAGGTCATGACTGGTTACCTTCCACTCCCATCCACCTTTTACTTTATAAGTTTCTGGGTTATGAAGTTCCCCAGATAGGACACTTAACGGATATTTTGGATCCCGAAGGAGGAAAACTTTCTAAAAGGAAAGGCAGTATTTCTTGTGAAGGATTATTAAAAGAGGGTTATTTACCAAAAGCAATTCTTAATTTTATTATGCTTCTTGGGTGGGCACCGAAAGACAATCAGGAAATTTTTAGCTTAGAAGAATTTGTTAAAGTTTTTGATCCGAAAGGATTTCAAAAAGCCAATCCCACCTTTAATAAAGAAAAATTAGATTGGTTTAATGGAACCTATATTAGAAAATTATCTGACGAGGAGCTATTTAAACTTCTTGATTCGAAATTAGATGTGAGTTGGGAGAGAGAAAAGGTTAAGAAAATGATTCCTCTTATTAAAAATAGAATTAATAAATTGGCTGATTTTTCTCAAATTGCCGGATTTGTTTTTGAAGAGAAAAGTCCTTTAAAAATTACTGACAGATATTCTAGCCATATTTCAAATGCTCTTAAGGCTCTTGAAGGAGTTGATAATTGGAACAAAGAGACCATCAACGAAACTTTAATGGGAATAATAGATCGGAATGGTTTTAAAGTAGGGGATTTCTTTATGGATTTAAGAGGTACGATTGCTGGAAGTCGTTTTACTCCACCCATTACCGAATCAATTGTTGTTTTGGGTAAAGAAGAAACTCTTAAAAGACTTAAAAGATAATTTATGCCAAAATATCCTGCCAGAACCTACGAAGATATTGGGAAAGATAAAATTGGTTTTGAGTATTTAAGAAATAAACTTAAACTTAAAAACCTTGAAACTAAAAGTAGTTTTTCCAAGAAGTTTCCACACGTTGAAAAATTCTTTGCTGAAAGAGGTCTTGATTTAAGCAAAATCAGAGAACATTCCGCTAAACTTATTGGCGCCAGTGCTTTGACCGGAACACTTCTTTTGGCTCCTCCTACCAATATAAAATTCTTACCCTCCCCCCAAGAAATCGTGGAAAAGTTAAAAGTCGAAGGACAGAAGGTTTCGGAAGATGTTCCGCAAAAAGTCTTTGTGGAAAGTTTATCTTCCTACCTCCCTGATAACCCCAGACCTCTTTCTCGGGAAGAAGAAAAGAATCTGGAACAGCTTTTTAGTAATTTATTGGGGGTAAAAGCTAAAGCTTCTTTAGAAGGGGAACACTTAAATACCACCTATGGTTTAATCGGGGCAGAACAGCACTTAAAAAGATATCCGGGAGATAGTGTTGGGAATCATGGACCATATTTAAAAGAAGGTATTGCTCCGGGCTTGGGGGCTTGGGGATATTTTGCCCGTTCACAAAAAGAATTAACCCCATCCCTAGAGGAAGACGAAAAATGGTATGCGGTAGTTCAGACATTATACCTGCCCGATTGGAATACCCGTTTTAAATATCTAAGAGACTGGTATAAATATCGCAAAGTTTTAATTGTAAATACCGATAATGGTAATGCCGTGGTTGCGGCTATTGCCGACTCGGGTCCTGCAGCTTGGACGGGAAAACAGTATGGAGGAAGTCCCGAAGTTATGGAATACTTGGGTGGACCACGTTACAAAAAAGGACCAGTTTTGATTTTCTTTGTTGACGATCCGGAAAATAGGGTCCTTTTAGGTCCAGTAGAATATAATAAATTAAACTTACCTGAAATAGCCTTAAGGAGTATTTAACAATCATGTCTAAACTATTTTTTGACCGTTTACTTTCCTTAGAGGAAGTAGAAAAAGAAATTAACAAGGTAACCTCGACCAAAGAAGAGAAGGATGAACTTTGGGCCATCGTGGATGAAATCGTTCACCACAGGGTCCTCGGTTGTGTTTTGGAAAAGCTTCCTAAAAAAGACCATACGGAATTTTTAGAGAAATTTCATGAAGCCCCCTACGATGAAGGTTTAATCACCTACTTAACGGAAAAGATTGGAGAAAATATTGAAGAAATCATTAGACAAGAAATTGGGGGACTCGCCTTTGAACTTCTGGCGGAAATAAGAGGTAAGGAAACAGAAAAGCCGGACAGTCAATCGGAGAAAAAATAATGGAGAGAAACTTCAAAGGACTTATTTTTACTAATCATGCCCTGGCTAGGTTAAAGGAGCGTAATATTTCTCAAGGTGATGCTTGGGCAACCTGGAATCATTCGGACCAGTCAAGATATGCTCAAGCTAAAGGAGCTTGGATTTATTACCGTACCTTTGGCAATAAAAAAATTGAGGTGGTCGCCAAGAAAAACGAAAGAGGCGAGTGGCTGGTAATTTCGATTTGGGATAGACCGGTCTGGGAAAATCAAAAGAAGGTAGAACCTTTCTTCACCTTCCTTCTCAAGAAGCTTTGGGCCTTAATCAGGAAATAACCCCTTTTAGACTTGACTTTTACTTCCCTTTATAATACTATAGGAATATAAATCTAGGCATGGATGCCTGGATTTTTTGTTCTTTGTCGGCCTAAAAGCGAACCAATCGTATCCGTTTTCAAGTTCAGCCCAAATTGGAGGGAACATGAGCATAAGATGGATTTTGATCGGAGCGGTAATTCTGGTCTTGGTCGTGGGAGGAGCAGCGTACTTAGCCGGTACGGCAATAGCGAGCGAGCGGCAATTTAGCTGCCCAACATCCCCATCAATGTTTGTTCCCGTAGAACGGGTCTATGTCCTCATTAGAGGAGAAACACATGAACGCTATCTGGCGTGTGGGTGGGTAGGTGGAGACCCTTTATCGGTCTCGCCAGTCAATCCGTAAAAGCCGTACCTTCGGCTTTACCTTTGGTTTGTCTTTTACCTTATGAGGTCGAAGTTAATAGCGACCTAAAAGTTAAGTGGGCAAGAACCAGGAGTTGGTGCGACCTAATCGTTAAAGGAGCTGAGGAAAGTGCTTTGGATCCTTTGCTTGTTGCAGCCGTAATTTGGCAAGAAAGCGGAGGAGATCCTTTAGCATATTCCTCTTCGGGAGCGGTAGGACTGATGCAGATTATGCCAAAAGATGGAATTGCGGCAGAAAAAATCTGCGTCAATGGTCCATGTTTTTCCGACCGCCCGACGACTCAAGAGCTTCAAAATCCTGAATTTAACATTCGGTATGGATGTCGGATGTTAGCCGATTTAATTACACGGCTAGGATCTAAACGAGAAGCTCTCATGGCATATGGCCCTGAGAACATTGGTTATGAATATGCCAATACCGTTCTGGGACTGTATGCAATACTTTCGCAATAATTCGCTTTAGGCTTGTTCGGCGGGGCCGGATTTTCTCTTCGGAGATGTCCGGCCCTTTTTCTTGGGTAAAAAATTCCTTTGTGTTAAAATTAGCCTGTAATTTATATTGCGGGTTCGTCTAACGGCAGGACTGCAGATTCTGGATCTGCATATCGGGGTCCGAGTCCCTGACCCGCAGCAAGTACGGGCGTGTATGTAACCACACGCTCGTTGTCCGGGAAAATGTCTTGAAGTAGATTTTTTATTACTTAAACATATTTTCTAAAAACAAGCCGATTATTACAGATAAAACCAGAAAGAAAACGAAGGTTCCTATTGCCGCCTCTAAAGCCAATTTTCGTGGCGTTTTCTTGTCAGGATAATGGTGCTGATATTCTCCATAAGTAATTAGATATGCCGATAGTGCCGCAATTGGGCCAAATATTAAACCAACACCCAACGCCACCGGATTAAATTGCATATTATAAAAAAAAGTAGAAGCTATCAGTCCCGATCGGGGACAAAAAAAACGTGCGAGCCTCATCGCTTTAGTCGTATTTTACAATATCAGAGACAAAATATCTAAACCAATCAAGGCGCCTTCTTAGGGTGTAAAATAAATTATAAGCAAACTTGAAATAAGATATTATAAGCAAACTTGAAATAAGATATTATAAGCAAACTTGAAATATGATTATGAAAAATAAATTCGGTATTTCTAAAAATGTTTTCATTTTAGGGCTGGTAAGTTTTTTTAACGATGTAGCCTCAGAGATGATTTATCCCCTTGTTCCGATTTTTCTCACCAGTGTCTTGGGAGCGCCAGTGGCTGTTATAGGTTTGATAGAAGGTATAGCCGAATCAACCGCCAGCGTCTTAAAAGTTGTCTCCGGATGGCTCTCTGATAAATGGCGGAAAAGAAAACCTTTCATCTTGGCTGGTTACTCGTTTTCCGCCATTTCTAAAATACTTCTAGGTTTGGCTTTTAGTTGGCCATTTGTTTTGTTTGCCCGTTTTATCGACCGCTTTGGTAAAGGTGTGCGAACTTCAGCCAGGGATGCTTTAATTGCTGAAAGTTCGGATACCTCGACCCGGGGGAAATCATTTGGTTTTCATCGGGCACTTGATACTTTAGGAGCGGTAGTGGGACCACTGATTGCTCTTTTGGCAATTCATTTTTTAGATAATAATTTTCGCTTAATATTCTTTCTTGCTTTTATACCGGCCTGTATCGGAATTTTCTTATTGTCCTTTTTTGTAAAAGAAAGGAAGAAGGAAGCAAATCTTTCTCCCACTCTTAATTTAAAATGGCGCAATCTTAACCCGTCTTTTAAGATTTTCTTATTGATCAGTTTTATCTTTGCATTAGGCAATAGTTCGGACGCCTTTTTAATTTTGCGGGCGCAAAATTTGGGCCTATCGGTAACTTTGGTTGTACTGGCTTATGTCCTTTTCAATTTTACTTATGCCATATTTTCAACACCTGCCGGAATTATTTCCGATAAAATCGGACCAAAAAGGGTTCTACTAGCTGGCTTTTTGCTTTTTTCTGCTGTTTATCTTTTTTTCGGTTTGGCGCATTCCAGTCTTTTCCTTTGGTTTCTTTTTCCGGTTTACGGAATGTATATGGCCCTTACCGAAGGAGTGGGCAAGGCCTACATTTCTAATTTAGTGCCGGAGGAAAAGACAGGCACAGCCTTTGGTATTTATCAGACCACAATAGGCCTGTGCACTTTTTTTGCTTCTCTTATCGCTGGACTCTTTTGGACTTATATTGGTGTTAGCGCGCCATTTATTTTTGGAAGCTTAATGGCGGTGATTTCTGCTTTTTTGTTTGTTGTTTTGAAAAAAAAGATAAACCCTGTTAAAACGTAGAGGTATATGTGTAATACTGTCAATAAATTAGGTTAAAGACATAACCAATAATCATTATTCCCATTATTGTAATTCCAAGGAACATTGCCAAAAGTTGCCATTTCATAACCTTTTTAAGAATAAGTGCTTCAGGAATAGAGACGGTTACGATGGCGGTCATAAACGCCAAAGCAGTCCCCAGTGGTACTCCTTTGCCAACTAATGCTTCCATGACTGGTATAACACTGACCGAGTTAGCGTAAAGAGGAGCTCCAAGTAGAGTGGCCAATGGAACCGCATACCAGGCTCTGGTTGATAAATACTTGGCAACCAGCGTTGCGGGAACAAATCCATGAATCAAAGCCCCAATACCTACTCCCAAGACAACATAGGGTAATACTGTTTTTGTTATTACCATGCCATCCTTCCAGAAATAGGGTATGAGTTTTTTCCAAGTCAAGGAAATACCACCATTTTCTGCTTCTACCTGATTTTTGGATTTAAACTTCAAAAGTTCCGGTTTTATGTATTTTTCCACACCCAACTTTTGAATAAGCATTCCACCCAAAATTGCGATTGCCATACCAACTAAATTGTAAATTATTGTGACTTTCATCCCAAACATTGCCGGAAATAGATAAAGAGACGATTCATTGACCAACGGGGAGGCAATCAAAAAAGCGAATGTTACTCCCAAAGGAATACCCGCTCCGACAAAACCAATAAAGAGCGGAATAGATGAACAAGAACAAAAAGGAGTAACTACTCCCAAGACTGCAGCAAAAAGATAATCTAAACCAAACCAACGCCGTTTAGTAAGTAAGTTTCTGACTTTCTCCATCGGGAAGTAATAACGGGTAATGGCCATAACATAGTTGATTACCACAAGCAGCAATCCGATTTTAATCACATCATAAATAAAGAAGTTGACAGTATCCCCGAGATAAGAATGAGGAACAATCTTAAGCCACGAGTAGGTGACCAAGTCAGCAAAAAGTTGTATCGGTTTAAAAATATCCATAATTTATTTAGCTTTTTTTATTAAATCTTTAATTATCTCGATGTCAGGAGTAAAACCTACCATAACGGCTTTACCGTCGATTGCCAAAACAGGGCTTGTCATAAGTCCCATTTCAATAATCTTGCTAACATCGGTAATATATTCCACTTCTTCATCAAAACCGAGCTCGGTAACTGCTTTTTGAGTCAGTTCATATAAACTCTTACAGGTAGAACATCCCGAACCTAAAACTTGAATCTTCATAAATTTTTCTCCTTTCTAATTGATTTTTATAGTAATTTTTGACAAAAAGAACCCCCTAATTTGCTATCTTTCATCTTTTTACCAAGGGTGCTTAAATACTTATCCCAAAATAAATTAAGATGTATTTTAGCGAAACATACAAAAACAGTCCTCCAAACAGAATCTTTAAAACGTTAGGCTTAAATTTGGCTACCAGCTTTGCTCCGTAAATTGCACCGATCAAAGCACCAATGCCCAAAGTAACGGCAACCGGAATATTGACCACTCCTTGATACAATTTAAAAATTGCACCCACTAAAGCCATCCAGACAAAAGCCGCCATGGAAGTTCCGATGGCTAATTTTACCGGCGCTTTGAAAAAATAAATATAAGACGGAACCAGAGCGTAGCCCCCGCCCAATCCGATAATACCGGTTAGAATACCTATAACGGAACCCAAAATTGTCTTTGATAAAGGCTTTCCGGGAACTTGGGTTCCCTGCACATCCTGTTTCTTGGCCAAAAAACCTTCCCAAAGCATTCTTACGGAAACAATTATGAAAGCGATTCCGATAATTAAATCAATCACTTTTCCATAATTTTTGATGTAACCAAAGATTATGGAACCAATGATTACCCCCAAAATACCGCTATAGCCGGTTAAAAGAGCGGCTTCTTTGTCAACATTTTTCATTTTAATATGTTGATAGGCTCCGGAAGCGGCCGTAAAAACAACTGCCGTTAAGGTAGTGCCAACCGCAATTGCCGGATCAAAATGAAAACCAAAACGAATGACGGGCATCATTAAAGCACAGCCTCCTGTACCCAAAAGTCCACCAATAACTCCTGCCAGTAAACCCGTAATAAGATAAATAATATAAATCATCATTTTTTCACCTCCTTTCTAATTTTTAACTTCAGATGATCATTTTTCATAATCTGAACACGGAATACACACCGGTTTTCCATCTTTTGTTCGTAAGTATCTTTCAAAGACATATTCGCCGCAAATACTGCATTTGGCCTTATTGAATGAACCCTTAACCGGTGAGAATTTGAAATCGGGCTTTTCCTCTACCCTGAACATAAATTCGTCGGGTTGCTCATAGACCCAATTAATGATTTCATCCAATACTTTTGGCGGAATTTCTGAAGGCTCAACGCCTTTTTTGCGATAGACGAAAAATTCAAACTTACCCATTGCATCAATAAATTCAGGTTTGAGCGAATAGCGCACGGCGCCTTTCTTCGGATGATAGAAAATGGCAGCGAGTTTGCCGTAAAATGTTTTTTCTATCAATACCTTGCCGTAGGTGGCGCCAGTGGCAATTTGCATTCCATCAATCATGCAGGTTTGGGGATGACCCTCGCCCAGCTCGGGAAAAACGAAAAAGCCGTGATCTTTTTCCCGCTCTACTTTCAAATGTGCCATTGCCAGCTTGCCCATTCGGTAACCGATGGGCATAAATGGACAACGATGCCCATGAAATTCAAACGCCCACTCCGGCGGAACATATTTTCTTATATTAGTCATCTTTTCACCCCCTCCCTTGGAAATTGAAACAACAAATTAACAATATGTTTCCCTTTATCGGTAAGCGAATAATAAACTCGAAGGCCCCGTTTATCGTCAACCACGATATCGGCTTTTTTTAAATCCGATAAATGGTGTGAAATTAGACTTTGGGACATTTTAACGTTCTCCATGATTTCGCAGACACAATGCTCACCCTGCCTCAAAATGCAAAGAAGTTTTAATTTGCTTTCTTCGGAGACGAGCTTCAAGAAAGAGGAAAGTGATGCAACTTCTTTTGCTTTAACGTTTGATCGCAGGTAGCAACTATATGAACCCATATTCATATATAATATGTTAGAAAAACAACTATTTCAAGGGGGATTTTAAGGTATTCTATTTTCCATTCTAATGGCCTTACCTTTAATTAAAGCCTCTGAGATTTTTTTAGTGGCACTACCCAAAATTCTGGCAAAAGTGGGCTGCGAAATTTTCATTTTTTTAGCTGCCTCGGTTTGTTCCAAGCCATCCACTTCATACAATTTCAGAGCCTCAACCTCATCCGGCATAAGAATAACCTCTTCCAATAGACGAAGAGGAATACCCTGGGGTTTAAAGTACGTAACTCCAGGGTTAAAACATACACAACGTGGTATTTTATGCTTTGGCATAATTGTTATTCCTTTTCCACTTCTGCTTCCTCTTTTTTAACATCTTCGAGCTCTTCTTCAAGAGCCTTTTTGTAGTCGGATAGAGATTTTATTTTCTCTTCTTTAGATTGAGGTTGGTTCCAACCGAAATATCTTCCCAAACCTCTTCCTCGACCACAATGTTTCCATCCCATTCCGAACCCGCAAGGTCCGAAACCGCGACCGCTCATTGGCCCCATTCCTTGTGGACCAGTTCCGTCAAATTTTGGCATATTTATCTTCACCTCCTTCCATTTGAATTGAATACTTATTCAGTATAAACATTGTCGGTTTATTTGTCAATAGATCTTTACACCCTTTTTTATAGTGTCCCAAATGTCTCATTTAGCCTTGGATGTGGTACACTTGGGATAATTGGTTATGGGTCTATATGGTCCGAGACCCGTAAGCTCAGCAGAATTGGATAAAAATTATATTTATGCTACATTAAATTGATGGTTTTAAGTTTTCTTCATCTAAAAAATTTCCTTAGACAAAAGTGGGTGAAAATTGCCACTATATCAGTCGGTATTTTTTTGCTTTTGGCAGTTATTGGGTCCTCTATTTATCTCTATGTACAAAACGTGGCCTTGAGGGCAGAGGTAGTAAAAAATACGGCGACAATTGAGGAAATAAATAAGGAGTTTGGTGATGTTAAATCCCAAGATCAATATAAAATCAACGTTGCCCTAAAAAAACAAATTGACCAAGTCCAAACTACTTTTACCCAATCTGTGGTTGTATATGAAAGACTTCTGGATTTGGAAAACCCTCCCAAAGACCTTAAAGGGCTTGATACCCTATATGCAAATGTCTTAAGCCAGCTTGCAAAAAGCGATTATACCGGCGCGGCTAAAAGTTTGACTGATCTTTCGTTAAAAATTACAGCTGAACAATCAAAGTTGGCAGCTGTAGCAACAATACCTGTTAATGTGCCGGTAAGTGCTTCGGCCCCGAGTTCTGGAAATTATTCCAGGCAACAAGTCTCAACAGATGTGGGAAATTTTATGGTTGATATCGTTGCAGGGGACTTGGGATCTACTAAAGTTATCGTTGACACCGCCTCTGATTCAACTTGTGGCAATAACTGTCCCGTTCTACCGCTAGCGACCTATGTTTCAAGAAATGGGGCATATGCCGGAATTAATGGATCATATTTTTGTCCGTCTACCTACCCCACCTGTGCAGGAAAAACGAATTCTTTTGACCTTCTTTTAATGAATAAAAACAAAACATATTTCAATTCAGACAATAATGTTTATAGTTCTAACCCGGGTGTAGTTTTTGGAGGAGGCTACATCAGGTTTTTAACCGCAGTCAGCCAATGGGGACGGGACACTTCAATTGACAGCATGATTTCCAATTACCCGCTTTTGGTTCTTAATTCCAATATAGCCTTTGGCGGAAGTGGGGATTCCAAAATCAATAGCGCCAGCAGTAGAAGTTTTGTCGCCAATAAAGGCAACACCGTTTATATTGGGGTGGTTCACAGAGCAACGACTGAACAGGTCGCACATGTGATGAAAACTTTGGGCATGGATAATGCACTTAATCTTGATGATGGGGGAAGCGCAGCTTTCTGGTATGGAGGTTATAAAGTCGGACCAGGTAGAGATCTGCCTAATGTAATTCTGTTCGTAAAAAAATAAGGGCTCGTAAGGGTCTAGATCAGTCCGCTTTTGGTCAAAATTTTAAATGTTTTACATTTACATCCTCCGCACTTCTTCCAACACTCTTTATATTGGTCAAACAAATAACTTGAAAAGAAGATTAGAGGAACATCAAAAGAAATCCAGTAAAGCTGCTAAATATATTCGTTATTTTTCTTCTTTCAATTTGGTTTATTCCGAAACCTACAAAACCAGAAAAGAAGCCATGCAAAGAGAAGCTCAATTAAAGAGATTATCAAAAGCAAAAAAGGAAGCTTTGATTAAAGGAGATTTAAATTTATTAAAAGATCAATTATAATCTCATCATGAAAAAACTTCTCACTTCAGACAAAGTTTATATTAAGGAATCAAGTATTCTTAATGCAGGCAGAGGAGTCTATGCCAGGCGTGATATAAAAAAAGACGAAATTATTGAAAGATGCCCAGTTATTGAGGTTCCAAAACATGATACGTCTAATTTAAGAGAAAGTATTCTGGTTACTTATTTCTTCTACTTCGGTAAAAACAAGGAACGGTTGGCAGTCGCCTTGGGTTTCGGCTCAACCTATAACCATTCATATAAGATAAAACTTATAGGAAAAACAATTGATTTTATGGCCATAAAAGATATTAAAAAAGATGAGGAGATAACAGTTAATTACAATTTTGGAAGTCCAACAGATAAGAATCCATTATGGTTTGAGGTGGGTCTACCCTCTTAAATAAAATAAAGTTCCGACATACTCCATTAGCCTTGATATGAGACAATGGTTATAAGGATAGAAAGGGTTTAGACCGACCTGCTTTAGCAGGTTAAAAATTCAATACCCCTGAAATTCGATATAATAAAAATATGACCGTTGTACCAGATAATGTTTCTCAGGATAATAATCAACGTTCCCTGACTACATTGGAAATTGTGTTTAACCGACTTTTTGCGATTTTACTGATTTTGACCACTATTCCGTTTTTTTTAAATATTTTGACTCTCCCGACAATCATTTTCTTTGGGATATTTGCTATCTTTCTTTTTTTCAGTAAAAAATATCATCTGTTTGCCAATATTATTTTTTTAATCATTGCTGCCGGTGTTTACTTTGCTCCGTTGCCCATTGGCTGGGGGTGGTTTCAACAACTAAAAGAATTACGCCTGGGTGGTTTCAATTTTAATATCTCCCCACTTTTTTTTGTTGCTCCCCTTATTTATATTTCTTTTTCGGTTAGAAATGTTTTGGGCAATATCTTGGCTTACTTTAAAATAGGCATCGCATCGCGCAATGTTTATTATTTAATTTCTCTATTTATTGTTCTGACAACACTTGTGGCTTATCCGATTTTTGATAGCGTAAGGTTACGCAGTCAATCTTTGGGAGCACAAGGAAGTGGAGACCTGGGACTCATTGTCCTACGGCAAACACTTACTTTTATAGATCAATATCATAAAGAGGACGGTTTTACTGCGAGATTTGATCCCTCCACTAAAAAATATATTTACCGTTTGCATTTAATAAAGCCGTTGGATCAAAATCTTCAATTTACGAAAGTTGAAACCGATGGCGATAAAATTAATTTTATAACCGATAGCCGGGTAACTTGCTTGGGTTGTCAAAGGAACATCAATACTCCAAATGGCTTGATTTTTCCGGCAGGTAAAGATATTGATTTTATTATCACCAGCGACCAATTGATTAAGATAATAAAATTTATCGAGATGGGAGACAAACCTGATGAATTTGTTTTCTGGAAATAGTTTCGGAGAAAGTTTTATTAAGGATATGAAGGTCCTAGACCGATATACTCAAATCGTTTATTCTGCGTCTTCTTTTTTCCTGCGGTTACTGTTTTTCTGTCTTTCTTCTTCGCGCCTATTTTGTTCTTTTTTAATGGCGTTTCTTTTGGTCTCTTCATCAACCAGTTTCGCATCCACAATTTTTTGACAAGCCGGATCGGAACAGGCAGTGATCTTGTAATCCACATAACCACTAGGGGTCTTTTCTTTATAGACCTTAACAACAATTCTGTCTTTTCCACAACGTGGACAGACATTTCCTAATGAAACATTAGTCATTTTGTTTTAATTTACCAACGCCCTCCACCGCGTGAATAACCTCGATCGTTACCTCTTCCACCACCGTAGCCACCTCGATCTCCTCCTCCGCGTCTATCGTCTCCTCCCGGTCTTCTTTCTTCCATCGGTTTTGCTTCGGCCACAATCAGTTTTCTTCCACCCATCTCACTACCGTTTAAAGTCGCAATTGCTTTTTCTGCTTCTTCATCGGAACTCATCTCGACAAAACCGAAACCTTTTGAACGGCCGGAAAACTTGTCGATAATAATGGTTACGGAAACAACTGTTCCTGCTTGAGCAAAGAGAGTTTTAAGTTCATCTTCAGTTGAGCTGAAAGGTAAACCCCCTACAAATAATCTTTTAGCCATTTATAATCACCTTCTTTTTAAAAATTGCTTAAGACGGACAAAAGATTATCTTTTCTGAAGTACGATCTTTCTATCACTTACTGTTTAGAACAATCTTAAGCTTAAAAATCATTATAACATGAATACGGGAGATTCGCTAAAAACATTCTCACTTTTTCCCTTTAGAAAACTTACAAGCCAGGTAGGCTAGGTAGGTATCTACCACGATGGCTACGACCATGAGCCAAAGAGGCATGACCCATCCGGCAATTGTTGCCTTCCAACCAAAGAGAATATAAAGTACTCCAAAAACCGCCTTAGCTGCGAAAAGTACACTTAAAAGTTGAAGAAGTAATTTCTGTTTCATTTTTCTCACCCCCTTCTCATCATTAGCTTAGCAATAATGACTAGAAACTTCCAATCATGGAAATCATGAACCAAAAACAAGCACGTTCGGATATCTTTTGTGTGCTATAATGAACTATAAATACAAAATTTTCAGTAGAAGAGCTTGTTTCGATTTTTTTAAAAAAAGGTGGACGAATAGACAGATATTATCTTCAAGAATGGAACAGAAATAAACATGCCTTAATCTATCTTAAAGGCTGGTTTGGCGGTAAAAACATCCGTGAAGCTCTCACCAAAGCACTTTTGCCCAAAACAGTCAGTAATCCGTAGTCTTAACTTCTTAAAGACCCAAGTAGCACCAAATTGTCTTAACTCTTTAGGGGATTTTTCGAAAGTTTAGTTTAGAAAGTAAGAGATCTTTCTTTTGAACAATGATAAAAGCAAAGAGAGCATAGAGCGCCCCCAAAATTACATCAGTAAAATAATGCTCCCCCAAATACATGACGGAAAGCCAAACCGCCACGACATATGGGGTAACAAGTAAACTGGCTTTAGGATATTTCTTCCAAACAAAAAGGAAAATAAGGAAAGGAAAGGCGGCATGGAGAGAAGGAATGGCAGCTACAGGATTGGCTCCCACCGTAGTATAAATGGCGGAAAGTGGTAGATTGGTGGGAAGAAAACGTGCTTCAACTAAGGTGGTAATTTGATGAATGGGGGGCACATACCCTTTAATACTGGCTAACCATGGTGGCATCGCTGGGAAAAGAACGTAGGTCATAAAAGTAGAATAACAAAGGATTAAAAAACCTAAAGCGTATTCTTTGAAGAACTCTTTATTTTTAAGCCAAAAGAAATATCCGGCCACTATGGGGACAAAAGCGTGGAAAATATAAAGGAGAGTCGCCAGATAATCATACCAGGCAAAATTGGGTGGATGATAAAGTAAAGCCTGAAGTTTGATATTGGGAAGGGTACCGAAGATAAATTGATCAATTCTAATCATGGGGAAGATATGGACATTTTGAACAACATAAGGAATTAAACCTCTTAAAAGTTCATAACCAAGGAAAAAAAGGATAAACGGACCAAGTTCTAAAACAAAAAGGGATCTCCCTAAAAGGAGAAGGCCGAAGATGGCAAAAATAACAAGTTGTCCGTGAGAAAAAAATAATTGGTGAGAAACAACAAAGACACAAACGAAGAAAAGATAAAGAAGAGAAAGGAGAGCCATAATTTTGAAATATCTTACGGTAGTAATGTTTGTCTCCCTAATTTTCTTTTTCATTGACTTTTTAAATATTTATCAAAAAAAGCAATCGACCTTTGCATGGCCGGTTCAAAATTCGGCGAAGAAATATTATGATCTCCGCCCGGATAATTATAATATTCAACTATTTTGCCTAACTTTTCCAGCTGATCTTTTAAATTGACCGAAAAGGTAACCGGGACTTCTTCATCAGCCCCTCCGGTATGAAGTTGGATGGGAGTAGTGATATCGGCTAAATGATAAGTTGGATCAATTGCTTGCCAAAAAGTGGGATTTTGGCTTGGGGTTCCATAAGTGTCAAGAAGTTTTTGTCGATTCATATTCCGAAGAGATAAATCAAGAGGAGAAGGTTGATATTTAACCTTACTTTGCCAATTATAAATAAGGTCGTTATATGAACCAACTACCCCTCCCCAAATCACTGTGGCCTTAATATTTTGGGTGTTAACCGTAAGGGCCCTTAAGGTAATATTTCCGCCCATGGAATGCCCCCACATGCCGATTTTATTCGGGTTGGCATCTGGATAACGTTTTAGAGTGGAGACGGCGTTTAAGACATCGGTAGCATAATCAGAAGAATAATAGGCACTGGTGGATTGGCCTTCGGAATTGCCATTGCCCCGATAATCGGGTTTAAAAACAAGGTAACCACTTTTGGCAAAAGCTTCAACATAGGCCACATAATTTTCTGTGGTTTTATATAAATTGGGTTGAATATAACCATGATTAAAAATAATGACAGGCCAACCAGTTGGGGGTTTAGTGCCTTGGGGAATACTTAGAAGACCGTAGATTTTTAAACCATCGGATAGATACGAGGCAATGTATTGGTTGTAATTACTGCCGGGAGGAAGCGTTTCCTCAATGATTAGATCGCTTCCGGGATAAGTTCTTTTCCGCATGGCCTCGATGGTTAATGGATTTTCATTGATGGAATTTACAGCGCTGACATTTTTAGTGGGAGGATTAACTTTTTGTTTTTGGTAGAAATAAACTAAGACAGAAGTGACGCTGACTAGCAATAATAAAATAAGGAAAGATTTGAAGTACCTCATAATCCTAATTATAATTTAATAACTTAAAATTGGCTGAGAAATATTTTAAGGAGACCTTCTTTATAAGGTCTCCTTAAAAACAACTGCCCCGTAATTTTATGTCTGACTACTTAGATGGGTGGAGATCTTAACCCCAAAGCCTCAATTCTTAAATAAATCGGTGTGATTTTTAATAAGTATTTAGCTTTTCTCATCTGCCTTCACTTTAACAAGCTAAATTGAGAAAATGCTTAAAAATTTTAGGGTGCCGTCGAACTCATGCCGAAAAACCTCAAAGAAAAAGCTATGAAGAGGGGGTAATTGTTATTTAAATACAACCATAAGTAAGAAGAAAACCAGAAGAGAGGTAAAAAGCCAAGCGGTAGTATAGATAACTGCCTCTACCGCCTCCTTTTTCTTTCCGGCGAAGAAAAGTTTATAAGGTTTATAAAAAACCAATAAGCCGCAGACTAAAGCAGAAACACTGAAAAGGAGGAGAAAAATGACCGGTCCGAAGTAGGGATTAACTTTAGGAAAAATTTGCGGGCCTTGCCAGAAGATAAGCCCGATCAAGGAACAATATAAAACTACTCCTAAGGCCTGAAGAAAACCGAGTTTTTTAACTCCCATACTATTATTTATTATACGCTAGTCACAACTAATCTTAGATGGTGACCTTAAAAATAACTGAGAAAATCTAAATAAACTTGTTGAAGAAAAAACCGGTTAATAAAACGAGGGGTGTGCTAACTAAAACCATCGCAAGAGCTGCTTTTTTACCGATGTTTTGGGTAACAATGCCGATTTCGGTAAAGTCGGTAACCACTCCCGCCTGAAGGAAGACAAAAGCATTGCCAAAAGCTTTAGTTTTCTCGTAAAGCTCAAAAGCTAAAGGAGCTGAACCTTCGGAACAAACTTCGATAAGAGAAGCACTGATTAAAGTTAAAAATAATCCCAAGAGATTGGGACCAAAAAACATTTGCATAAATTTATCGGGAAGATAGGCGCCCAAGAGTGAAGCAAACAAAAAGCCTAAAAGAACCCACCAGATTACTCCTTTGGCAAGAACGAGGCCTTCCTCCAAAACATATTTAAGGTTAGTGATAAAACTGTTCTTTTTATAATTTTCAAACTTTACGTCTTGCCCATCCTTAATTTTTCCTTCAATAATTCCTCTTTTTTCCAAAAATTCAAAAATTAATCCCGAGATAAGAGCGATTCCCAATGCTCCGAAAATGATAAATAAGGCGTTTATCTTAAAGAAAGAAAATAAAAGTAGGGTAATCGCCAAATTGGCCCAAGGAGCCGCCAGTAAAAAAGCTAAGGTTGAGGCGGTAGAGGCACCCTTTTTATAAAGCGAAACAGTAATAGCTAAAATTCCATGGGAACAAGCCGAAGCAAAAAAGCCTAAAATTACGGCCAGAAAAACACTGCCTTTGCCTCTGGCGAGTAAATTAGCAATTATTTTTTCCGGAACAAAAACTTGGATGATTCCGCCGATTAAAATTCCCAAAAGAATTGCCCACCAGCTTTTTCCCAAGTAACCTAAAAATTTATCAATAAAAGGATTTAAGATAATTATTCCTGATTTATTCAGAAAATAATTAAGAAGAATTAAAGAAAAACTTAAAATCAAGAGCAAGTATAAAGGCTCTTTATACCAAGGCTTTTTTTTATGGCAGCATGTTTTTTCCTGATCATTCATATTTCTTGAGCTTTAAAGGAACTAAAAAGAGATAAATTTAAAATTTCCGAAAGAGTTACTTTGGAAGAATTAAACGTGACATCAAAAAGATTGGGGAAGCGGTATTTAACTGCGACGACCCCTTCTATTTTTTCAACTTCACCGATAATTAAAGGAGCATGTCCGGAACAAGGAATATTTACTTGAATGGTTTTTGTGATCAATTCCCCCTGTCTTAAAATGGCACTGCTTAATTTTTGTGAATAGCCCAAATTGGCCAGAGAAGGAAAAATAATTAGGAAAAGAAACAAATTTACTCCAATGACAGTCGTAAATAAAATAGTTAAATAACGGCTTTGTCTTTTTATTCCCTCAAGATTTAAAGAATTTATTCTCCTTAAATAGACAGCAGCAGAAAGGAGAGCAAAAGAAAAAGAAATAAAAACCAGAAAGGGAAAGAAATAATAATTTAAAAGAAATCTTTTTAAGAAAGCGGTAGCGATAGAAACACCGAGAATGGAAAAAATTATAAAGAGGATGCAGAAACTATGCGGTAGGATACCATAAAAAATGCCTTGCCAAAAATTGAGTTTACCTTTTGGTTTTCCATTTGAGTTAGAGCAGCAACTTTCTTGTTTCATCTTTGTTTTTCTTCAAAGACCTGAACGATTTCTTCCAAAACTTGTTTTCTTTTGCTTTCGCTTTTTCCTCTGATTGCGGTTGTGACACAGGTATTAAGATGATTAAGTAAGATTAATTCATTAACTTTTTTTAAGGCGGCGATAACCGCCTGATTTTGACGGATAACGTCAACACAGTAGCGGTCTTCTTCAACCATTTTTAAAATAGCTTTTAAATGGCCGAGAACATAGTTCATGCGGTCTAAAACAATTTTGCTTTTCGCGGTATCCATCAATTCATAGTACCCCCCATGGGGGGGTATGTCAAGAATCTTTTTATGGTTGAAATCTTAGTCTTTGAAGAATAGTTATATACTTAAATTGATGGATCAAAATAATCTTCTTAATTATTGGACCTTAGAAAAAGAAACTTTAATTTCTAAATTAGAAACCTCAGAAGAGGGCTTAACTACTAAAGAAAGTACCGAAAGACTTAAAAAATATGGCTTAAACCAGCTGGCTAAAGAGAAAAGAAAAAATCTTTTCCTTGAATTTTTAAGTAAATTTTTAAATCCGTTAGTTTTAGTTCTTTTTATTGCCAGTTTTATTTCCGCCGTTCTTAAGGAAAGCACCAATTTTTTAATCATCAATCTTATTATTTTGGTCAGCACCGTTGTTGATTTTTATCAAGAGAAACGAGCTGAAAATGCGATTGAGAAATTAAAGAAAAAAGTTGGTCTTAAGTGCGAAGTTTTAAGAGATGGTGCTTATAAGTTAATTCCCAATTCGGAAGTGGTCCCGGGCGATATCATCCTTATTAAAGGCGGAGACATCATCCCCGCAGACGGACTAATCTTAGAAGCACAAAGTCTTTTTGTTGATCAATCTGCCCTAACCGGAGAATCGTACCCTCAAGAAAAAAATAATAAAAAAGTTGTGAATGAGAAAGCGGAAATCAACGAAAGGGAAAATTCTCTTTTTATGGGCACACATGTGGTTTCCGGAAAAGGAAAATTTTTAGTTGTAGAGACTGGAAAAAGGACTGAATTCGGAAAATTAGCCGAGGATTTGGAAAAGAAAAGACCCCAGAACGAATTTGAAAAAGGAATTAATAATTTTGGCCTTTTTATTTTAAGAATTACCTTAATCTTGGTCATCTTTGTCTTTGGGGTGAATGTCCTTTTTAAACATGATTTAATTGAATCGCTTCTTTTTTCTTTAGCGATTGCGATTGGTTTAGCCCCAGAACTTTTACCAGTTCTTCTAACGATTAATCTTTCTAGGGGAGCGGAGAAAATGGCAAAAAAGGGTGTGATCACAAAGTATCTGCCAGCAATTGAGAATTTTGGCAGCATGGAAATTCTTTTTACTGATAAAACGGGGACCTTAACCGAGGGGAAGATTTCTCTCCTGGGAACTGAAAACTTTGGTGGAAAAGAAGACTTGGGTATTTTAGAAAAGGGTTATTTAATTTCCTATTTCCAAAATGATTCTAAAAATCCAATTGAAAGAGCAATTTTAGATAGTCCGGGAAAATTTGAAATTAAAAAATATCATTATGTTTCTGAAATCCCCTTTGATTTTGAAAGAAGGATGGCTTCAATTGCCCTTTCTCATCAAGGGAGAACAGATCTTTTCTTACAGGGTGCACCAGAGGAAATAATTACCCGCTCTTCTTATTATCAGGATAGCGGGATTAAGGAGATAGATAAAAAGGCAAGAGAAAAGATTCTTAGCCGTTTTGAGGAATTAAGTAAGGAGGGCTTAAGAGTCGTCGCAATTGCCTCAAGAGAACTTGAGAAAAAAGGAAAATATTTTGTAGAGGATGAAAAAGATCTTTGTTTTGAAGGATTTATAAAGTTTGAAGATAAACCCAAAGAAGGAATGGCAAAAGTAATTGAGGAACTCGGTCACTTGGGTATAAGTATCAAGATTTTAACCGGAGATAATGAATTGGTCAGCGCTAAAGTTTGTCAGGATTTGGGGATAGAAGTTGGGGGCATACTCTTAGGTAAGGAAATACAAAAATTATCTGAAGAGGAATTGGTAGCTAAAGTTAATAAGGTAACTATTTTTGCAAGGTTAAATCCTCAAGAAAAAGAAAGAATTATTAAAGCTTTTAAAAAACAAGGATTGGTAACAGGCTTTTTGGGAGATGGAATTAACGATGCCCCCTCTTTAAGAATTGCGGATGTGGGGATATCGGTCGATAACGCTGTTGATATTGCCAAAGAAACAGCTGATCTTATTCTTTTGAAAAAAGATTTAGAAGTTTTGCGTGATGGAGTTATTGAAGGAAGGAAGACCTTTGGTAATTTAATTAAATACATCATGATGGGAACAAGCTCTGACTTTGGAAATATGTTTAGTCTGGCTGGAGCATCACTTTTCCTAAAATTCTTACCCATGCTCCCGGTGCAAGTGATCTTAAATGACTTTTTGTATGACGTAACTCAAATCTCAGTTCCTTCGGATAACGTGGATGAGGAATTTATTATAAAACCGAGAAAATGGAATTTAAATTTTATTCGTCGTTTTATGTACACTTTTGGTCCAATCAGTTCTCTTTTTGATTTCCTAACTTTCTTTGTTCTTTTAAGACTTTTTCCTAATAATCCCGCTCTTTTCCAAACCGGTTGGTTTATGGAATCAATTGCCACACAATCCCTGATTGTTTTTAGTATTAGAACAAGAAAGGTACCTTTCTTTGAGAGTGTTCCAGGAACCCTTTTAATTTTAGTTACCTTTTCGGTAGTCGGTTTTGCTTGGGTAATACCACTTATCCCAAGTTTGGCCGGAATTTTTCTTTTCCAATCACTACCCTTTAGGTTTTATTTAGTTTTAATTTCAATTCTCCTTTGTTACTTCTGTCTAGTAGAAATTGCCAAATCGGTTTTTTACCATGCAGTTGACGAATAGTAAGACATTAAACTTCCTTCTTCTGTAAATAAATTTTTAAAAGAGGGAGGTCTGGGAGGGAACCAATAAATCTTGTTTAGAATAAGAAAAATCAAGATTAACTTCACGCAGGGTATTCCAATGATCAATAAACTTTAGCTTCTTATTCTTAAAAGCAAAATCATAAATATCTTTGGTAATGAGAACGTCTTCTTCGCAATATTTTTTAAGTTTAGCCAGGCTCTCCGGATCGCCCTTGGCAAAGTAGGTAACCGCATTTAAGCCGGAATCGGTTTTTCCTCTGCCTAAAGTAATTTTGGCAATGGAATTTAAACTTGTTCTTCGGTCAGTGATCTCTTTTATTTTTTGCAAGATGTCAAAATGGGGAAGTTTGGAAAAATGACTCGGTGCATACGGTTTTAGGGCCGGAACATCAAACTTTAGAGAATTAAAACCAATAATCCTCTGAGCGCTCTCAAAAATAGGCCACATTTTCTCAAATTCTTCTTCCCAAAAACTTTGAATTTTTCCTTCCATTTCTTCAAAATTTTCATTTAAGGCTCTTCTATAAAGAGAAACTAAAGATACTCCCAAGTCAGCTGGATCATTGCCAGCAATTTCGTCAAAGATTTTTTTGGTTTCTACATCAAAAATAACTTCATAAATCATGGAAATTTAATGTTAGCAGAAAAATAAAAAGAAGTTAAAAGTGGTATTCGAAGCGGAGGAAATCATGCACGTTTTGCATTGATTGTGCAGATTCCCTCCGCTTTTATTTCGCCCCACGGGTGTGATGTCAGAGTCCCAATTCCCAGACCACGTCCTTTGGTTTGTAACGATCGCAATGGCCGTTTTCGCCTGGGGCAAGACGGACGATGCCTTTATCCATTAGCGATTTGGCAACAGGTTCGGTGTCAATACGGGGTTCCTCTTTATCTCCGTATATTTGCAGTTGGATTGGAGACAACCCACAATTACACTTGATTTTTGCCAGAACCCATTTCTCCAAATCAGTAAGACAAATTGCTGGTTTTGCAACAACTTCTGGTACGGGTTGTACAGAATTTGTAGCAAGCATCGTTTTTTCTCCTTTGGTAGATGAATTGTGTGGGGCGGAATTTCAAAGAACAATTTCCGTTTCTTGCAATTGAAAAAGAAACAGAAATGGAATTCTATCTTAGAATAAATTTAAAGTCAAAATTTTAGGCAAGAAAAGAAAAATTCCTACGATAACAGAGAGGATAGCAGAAACCAAAACTGCTGCAGCGGCGACATCTTTAGCCAGCTTGGCTTCTTTCCTAATTCGGGGGCTCACCATATCCACAATTGCTTCAAGAGCAGTATTAATAAATTCCAAGATAAGAACAAAAGCGATGGTGAAAGAAAGAATAATCCATTCGTTGGGGTTTAGCCTAAAGGCTAGCCCCAGAGCGATAGCAATTACGGCAATAATGAGATGAACTTGAATATTAGGCTCGTTTTTGATGGCGACCTTAATGCCATTCCAGGCGTAGCTAAAACTTTCTAAGGTAGAATGGGTTTTGCTCATAAAGATATGTTAACATGAATTAAGCAGATGTTTAAGTTGGATAAAAAATCCTTTTTAATTCTTCTTTTGGGAAGCTTGGTTGTTTTAATCATGGTTCCCTTCCTTATCTTAGAGAAAAAAGAAACTTTAACCGGAAAGGAAGTAAAAGATTGGTCGGGAAAAATTAATCTTGAAGAAAAAATTGCCATTTTTGAAGGAAAAGAGATATCCGTTCCGGAAACAATCTTAAAAGAAACTGAAAGTCCGGTTTTGGGAGTTTCGGATCAAGAGCGCTATATTGAAATTGATTTATCGGAACAAAAATTAAGAGCTTGGGAAGGTGATCAAATTTTCTTGGAAAGTTTGGTTTCCACTGGTCTTCCTTGGTTTCCAACTCCTACGGGTGAATTTAGAATTTGGGCTAAAGCCAGAGCCACTCGCATGGAAGGAGGGGAAGGCAAATATTATTACAACCTGCCCAATGTACCGTATGTCATGTTTTTTGAAAACGGGGAAATTCCCGGCTACCGAGGTTATTCTTTACACGGAACCTATTGGCATAATGATTTTGGGAGAGTTCATTCCCACGGTTGTGTTAATCTACCTACCCCCATTGCCCAAAGACTTTATTATTGGACCAGTCCTACCATGCCTGAAGGACACTCTTTTATCAGAACTTCGGAAGATAACCCCGGGACAAAAATTATTATCCACGAATAAAAATTAAATGGGAAACTTAGTGATCACCTTTTTAGCCAGTTTTTTAATTTGGTTTTTGTATGCTGGACTTTTAATTTTATGGTTGACCGATGGAAAGATTAAAAAAGAAACCGTCATCCATGCTCTTTTGGCTGCCTTAACCGCTTGGCTTTTGGCGGAACTAATTAAATCTTTAATTCCAACCGTTCGACCCTTTTTATTAAACGGCCGGCCGGTAGAAACTTTTACCTTGCCCTTAGATGGAGCTTTCCCTTCAGGCCACACCGCACTTGCTTTCGGTTTAGCGGTCACCATTTGGCTGCATGATCGGAAAGTTGGCTGGATTTATCTTGCTCTGGCTTTAGTTATTGGAATAGCCAGGGTTATGGCCAATGTGCATTGTCCGCAAGATATTTTTGGGGGAGCGTTATTAGGAATTTTGACGGCCTTTTTGATCGAGAAGCTCCACTTTTTTCAACTTCTCAGGAAAAAATAGGCTTGACAATTAGCAATTGAATTGTTAGACTGCTAATCAAGTTCATGAAAGAAGAAATCATTAAACTTGAAAGGCGTGTCCCCATTATTGCCGTACGCGGTTCGGTGGTTTTTCCCCATACCGATACCCTTCTTTCCTTTGGTCGACCTAAAAGCGTAACTGCAATTAATAATGCTTTTCAGGAAGATCGAGTTGTCGCCATCTTTACTCAAAAAGATCCCCGTGTAGCCGATCCTGAGGTAGAAGATTTATATGAAATCGGAACCATTACGACCATTACCCAAATGATGTCCACCAACGGTGAAATTCATGCCCTGGTTAGAGGTCAAGCCAGAGTGAAATTAACCGAACTTTTAGCTAAAGAACCTTTCTTAATTGGGAAAGTTGAAGAAATTGCAGAAGAACTTAAGGATTCTCCGGAAATTAGGGCTTTAGCCAATCAACTTTCTGCCCTTTTTAAGAGATCCATTAATTTAGGTAAACAAGCGGAAGTCATGACCGTCATGAAATTGGTTTCCGGGGAGGCAACTCCTGTCGAACTGGTAGATCAGATTGCCAGTATTTTGGAAATTAAAGTTACGGAAAAACAATCACTTTTGGAAACGCTTAACTTAAAGGCCAGAATGCAGAAGGTTCTTAAATATTTAACCGATGAAATTAATGTTTTGGATTTGGAAAGAACCATTTCTACCAAAACCCAAGCTAGGTTTGAAGACCAAATGAGAAAAGCTATGTTAAGAGAAAGAAAAAGGACGATTGAGAAAGAGTTGGGCGAAGAAGAAGGTGGACTTGATTCGGATGAATTGTCTGAATATAAAACTAAGATTAAAGAAGCTGGTATGCCCAAAGTAGTGAGAGAAAAAGCGGAAAAAGAATTAAAAAGACTAGCCCAAATGTCTCCTCAGAATCCCGAGGGAGGTTATATCAGAAATTATCTCGATTGGTTGGTGGAGATGCCTTGGAGTAAAGTCACACCCAATAATGTTTCGATTTCTAACGCCGCTAAGATTTTGGAAAACAGGCATTACGGAATGAAGAAAGCCAAAGAGCGAATTTTGGAATTTTTGGCAGTCATGAAGATTAAAAAAGAAATTAAAGGTAAGGGAAATGGAGAGAGTCAACCCACCATCCTTTGCTTTATCGGTCCACCGGGAGTAGGTAAAACATCCATCGGAAAATCCATTGCCGAAGCTTTGGGCAGAAAATTTGTCCGAGTTTCTTTGGGGGGAATCAGGGATGAAGCAGAAATAAGGGGTCACCGAAGAACTTATGTCGGAGCCCTTCCGGGACGCATTATTCAAGGTATTAAAAACGCCGGTACCAAAAACCCCGTTTTTATGCTGGATGAGATTGATAAACTGGGAATTGATTTTAGGGGAGATCCCTCTTCAGCCTTACTGGAAGCCTTGGATCCGGAGCAAAACAGGGAATTTTCGGATCACTATTTGGAAGTTCCTTTTGATTTATCCGAAGTTATGTTTATCACGACCGGGAACATGATTGACGGTATCCCCGGACCATTAAGAGACAGAATGGAAGTTATTTCTTTCCCTGGGTATACCGAGGATGAAAAACTCCAAATTGCCGTAAAATTCCTCTGGCCGAAACAATTAAGGCTCCATGGTTTGGAAGGAAGAAGGATTAAACTTTCGGATGAAGCTATTAAAGAAATAATCAATCGCTACACAAGAGAAGCCGGGGTAAGAGAACTGGAAAGAAACTTAGCCAATATTTGTCGGAAAATTGCCAGGTTGGTAGCCGAAAGGAAAAAATACCCTACCAAGATTGAAATCTCCGATGTCACCAAATTTTTAGGTCCCAGAAGATTCTCTTCCTTTGCGGCCGAAAAAGAAGACGAAGTGGGTATTTCCACCGGCTTGGCCGTAACCGCCGCGGGCGGAGAAATCCTTTTTATTGAGGTTGCTCTCATGCCCGGTAAGGGAAAATTAACTCTGACTGGACAACTCGGAGATGTGATGAAGGAATCGGCCATGGCGGCTTTTACCTGGACTAAATCCCATTATGAATTTTTAGGACTAAAGCCTAATTTTGCGGAAAAAATGGATGTCCATATTCATGTCCCGGAAGGAGCAGTACCTAAGGACGGTCCTTCTGCCGGAATTGCCATCACCACTGCCTTAACTTCGGCCTTAACCAAAATCCCGGTTAAGAGCAATGTGGGAATGACCGGAGAGGTCACCTTAAGAGGAAAAGCCCTGGAAATTGGGGGAGTTAAAGAAAAAGTTATTGCCGGACACCGGGCAGGTTTAAAAACCATCATTTTACCCAAAGAGAATAAAAAAGACATGGAGGATGTTCCCTCAAAGGTTAAAAAAGAGATTAAATTTATCTTTGTGGAAAAAATGGAAGAAGTTTTAAAGATTGCCCTGACCAAAAGATTATCTGCCTAAGGAAATTCTTGCAGCTTGTCTCCACTCTTCCTCCTTGAGAGCTTTGTAAAGGTAAAGAGATCCAATTTCAAAAGTAAATTTTAGGGGAAGTTTACTAATATGCTCATGAGTAATTTTTAAAATTTCATCGGGTGCCTTGTTATTGATGGTCATGTGAGGATTATAATCTTTCCCGATATAAATACTTTCTGTTCTAACTTGATCCTTAAGATTGTCGATAAACCGAAAATGAATTTTTCTTAAACGATTAGTAGATAGTTTATTTGGCTTAAAAAAGACAACATGGTTATCATCAAAAGCATCAATTTGTTCCAAAGTAATGGTAATAGAAAAAGGATTTTGTTCTGAAAATACCCCTCTTAATGATTTAATAAATTTTTTTTCAGAGGCCCCCTCAATTATAAAAGGAGGAAAAAGTGTTGAATGGGGCGGAAGTGAGAATCTGGGTTTTCCGGTAGATAGACTTTTAATGGCATTAATGAAATCGGAAACATATTTGGGAGGACGCACACAAAGGAAATAATACATTCTTTCATCAATTCCTTCTCTTTTATCCGGTGGTAATATCAGGGGATATCTTCCTAAACCATTTTCAACCATAGCTGACCTTTATAATCGCTTCTGATGTTAATTGTCAATATTTAGTATTTTTTCTAAATATTTTATGGCTTCAAGTTGTTCTGAAATTGAATTTTCCAGTTCTAGGGCGATTATTTCGGGTAAATATTTCTGATATTTTTTAACGTAATCAAGTTCACTTAATTTAGTATATTTATGAATATCATACCCGAAAATTCTTAACCCCTCCCCCATGAAATGTGGTTTTTCAGAGATGGCACTTAAATGAACTCCTCCGACAGGAAATTTATTTAAGCACTCGATCCAATTATCAAAAAGGCCACTTTTAACCAGCCTTTGATGTTCTAAATGGGCGGTATCTAAACAAATCCCAGCAAAGTTTTTTATTTCTTGATCCATGGGGAAGAGAACATTTTCTAGATAGATGTTCTTATATTTTTTTAAATCAATTTTAAAAATGTAGTGACTGTAAATTTGAGAGTGAATATTAAAAATTTCCGTTTTATATTTTTTCGTAAAATATTCAATTTCTTCATCATCCATATCATGTTTTAAGTGAACGAGTGGAATTTTTTTAACTTGGGTTTGATCCAAAAGTTGATAAGCTTCTTTTCTTTCTTCTGGAGATAAATTTGTTGGAAAAAAACAGACTTCAGTTAATCCGAGATCTTTAACTTCCTTAATCA
>Ga0315282_10003460_pt1 | contig 28321 bp, 22 predicted proteins | sample YL17G07_20_MG_FD_203693 | JGI IMG/M metagenome (GOLD analysis project Ga0315282, IMG submission 203693) | Sediment microbial communities from Yellowstone Lake, YNP, Wyoming, USA - YL17G07_20 | ecosystem: Environmental > Aquatic > Freshwater > Lake > Sediment | place: USA: Wyoming | collected... | reverse complement strand
AGAGGAGGAGCCCGGCGAGATCGTTGGCGGTAGCAAACAGGGCGTCAAGATCCGCCGCGGGAATGATCTTGGAGATGGAAACCGAAGTGTAAATCGGCTTCCCGGTCTCCGGATCGGTCCCCTTGGAGAGCTTCAGGGTGAGCCTCTTTCCTACTGGATTTTCAATTGCCATTTTCCTTTTCTCCTTTCCTTCCTTTAAAAAGTTCCCCTAAAACAAAAACAGGGCCGACTATCGCCGACCCTGTAAGGGAGAAGCTGAGGGAGGCCATGCTTCCTGCCCCTCAGTTTAGAGTATCGAACAAATGTTTGTCAAGAGGGGAGTTAAAATTATTTCTAGTTTCAAAAGGTAACTGCACTCCAAGGGGCTGAATCATTGAAGGCTACTTAAGGGAGGACCTTATGCTTAATTGTTTTCCCTAAATTACTGGATGAGCTTAACTGAGCGTTCTACACCATGGGCAAAGTTCTCGCCTCCGTGAGGCACCTTACTGAACAAGGTATTTTTAGCCAGATTGTTGCGTCGTAAGCGTTCCAAATCCCATAAATAATTTCTATAATGGGACCCAAACTTTTAAAGGGAAAAGCAACTAGAGCAGACCCTTACCCCCGGAGATCGCCAGACTCAGTCTCACACCTCCTGCATATATCCGCCCATCCATGATGTGAAAAAGGGCAATGATAAACCCCCTTCTCTTCCTTTTTGGTCGTTTCCTTTATATGCTCGCCGGTCTCCCTGCCGCTCGGTCCGCTTATTACTCCGTGGGCTCCCAGACGTAGCGGCCGGTCTTATCAATGAATCCCCACTTTTTACCCACTTCCACCCGAGCCAGCCCCTCGGAGAAATCCTCGGCCCCATCGAACTGAGGGTTGATCACGAACCTCCCCGTCTTGTCAATGTATCCCCATTTTTTGCCCACTATCACCCCAGCCAGCCCCTCGGAGAAGACCCAGGCCCCATCGAACTGAGGGTTGATCACGAACCTCCCCGTCTTATCAATGAATCCCCACTTTTTACCCACTCTCACCGCAGCCAGCCCCTCGGTGAAGCGGTCGGCCTCATCGAACTGGGGCCCAATCACGAACCTCCCCGTCTTGTCGATGAATCCCCATTTTCCTCCTTCTAATCCTCCCACTTCCACCCTAGCCAGCCCCTCGTGGAATTCCTCGGCCCAATCGAACTGGGGCTCAATCACGAACCTCCCCGTCTTGTCAATGTAGCCCCACTTTTTACCCACTCCCACCCCAGCCAGCCCCTCGGAGAAGCGGCCGGCTTCATCGAACTGGGGCTCAATCACGAACCTCCCCGTCTTGTCAATGTAGCCCCACTTTCCTGTCTTCCACTCCGAGTCTCCCACTATCACCCCAGCCAGCCCCTCGGAGAAGACCCAGGCACTATCGAACTGGGGCCCAATCACGAACCTCCCCGTCTTGTCGATGTACCCACTCTTATCTGTCTCTCCGTCTCTCACTTCCACCGCAGCCAGCCCCTCGGTGAAGGCCAGGGGCTCATAGAACTGGGGCTCAATCACGAACCTCCCCGCCTTGTCAATGAATCCCCATTTTTCTCCCACTTTCACCCAAGCCGGCCCCTCGGTGAAGCGGTCGGCATAATCGAACTGGGGCTCAATGACCAATTTCCCGGAGCGATCTATAAACCCCCATTTTCCCCCTAGCTTCACAGGAAATAGTGGAATATCAGCAAGTTGAATCCCCGAAGCCACAGGACTTCCGCAGTAGGGACAGAAGCCGTATCCCTCCTTTAACTCCTTCCCACAGTTAGTGCAGAACATGCCTTTCCCTCCTTTAATCTAAAAAAACACTCTCCTTAATTCATTTAAGAAATAGTCCGCCAAACCAATTAATAAACTCCCTCAGATCTTCCTTTTATTCTTAACATAACGTATCAGATTTCAGAAATTTACCTCACCTATAAGAGCAAAAGACACTTATTCATTATGTATCTTTTCGTTTGTAGGGCCTCTGTGCAAAAGGGGAGGGGCAAACCTGTTCTGGGTTACTCTCCATGATCATTGCGTATGCTTTTAGCATTTTTCCCAAAAACTGCTTTTCAAGTGGACAATACTCATTTAGGCGATCTGCAGACAGCTCGGCCCCTCGGGCAAATGTCACTAAGCATGCATCACAAAGACGATAGGCCCAGCAGAAGGAGCAATGACTACTCAGCAATTGCTTGAGGTCCCTCATCATGTTCTTGATAAGTTTTATGTCCAGCCCTCTCTCTACTTCGCCAATGGAAAACCCAAAATCTAATTTCTCGCAGGGGAACCAAGTACCGTTTGCGTTTAAAAAAAGACGGTGCCTCCCTGGAAGGCAAGAACCAGCTACATAACCTTTGTCGTGAGGTTTTGTTATGCGACGATTGGCAATGCGGCCTAGGGTTGCTTCAAAGAGCGTGCTGAAGATGGATTTTCCTTGATGAACAGAAAAAGTCGTAGCATAGTGATACAACTCCTCCGTAATAGCTTGCCCTAAAATTCCTGTCTGCAAACTACAACTGGAGAAATCATTATCGAAAGGATCAATCAGGCCATAAGAGATCCGGCTGGGATCAACACTTAGGGATTCCATGAACGCCTTAACCCGGGAAAGATCCCCATCAGGAGCCAGGGTGACATGAAAAAAGACATTGTTCCGATAATATTCCGGGAAACTTTTTTCGAGAGCCCTAATGTTTTTAACCACTATAGAAAATGATCCTGATCCATTTTTGAAGTGACGATATCTATCATGAATTTCCTCAGGACCATCAAGGCTTATGCGTAAAGTCACTCCTACTTTGGAAAAAAGCTCCGCCAGATCCAGAGAGAGTAAAGTTCCGTTGGTAGTGATGTCAAATTGGGTATTGGGGTTATTCTTCCTGGCAGACTTCATGCAATCTAAGATCAATGGAACATTGAGCAACGGCTCGCCTCCATAGAAGCCTATATGGGGAGGATTTTCGGGGGAGGCTCGATCAAGAAAATACTTTATTCCCCTTAGTGCAGTCTCTCGATGCATGGAGATTGGCTGATGCTTTCTTCTAAAATGGTATTTTCCGGAATAGACACAATATTCACAGCGCAAGTTGCAGTTCTGAGTTACCTCCAAGATCAACTGCTCCAGCTGAGAATTCAATATTCTCTCAATCAATTCCTGGTCTTCATATTCCATATATGAAAGCTGAGCCTCGCCCTTCTTTACAGATAGTAAGCCGAGCTCCTTCTGGGCCCTGAGCAATTCGGTGAGCATGGACTCACTCTGCTCAATTCCAAAATTGCTTTTTTCTTTCTCATTAGAAGTTAGATATTTGAATAATGGAAAGGAAACCCGAATTATGTTATTTGTTCCGGAATCATAGATATATTGAAATTTATCTGTGCTAAATGGATAAAAAAGTGTTTCCCGAAATGCGTTCATTCCGCCTCCCATGGTTGGCTTTAGGATGAAGAAAAGTGACTCACTATCTTGACTGGTTATTCCGGCAAGCGGCCTCTTGCATACAAAGCAGCATCTCTCGATGTTTGAAGGTCAGGCTTCCCCCCGGTAAATGTACCGCAGCATGAACAGTTACAATATGGACTCATCAAGTTTTGGTTTGCAGGTGGCTCAAAGACAATAGCCAAGTGTTGAAAAGCTTTGCCCGAACTTACTTCTTCTTTTTTCCTCTTCATTTTACTCCTCCGAATCTTGGCCTTATGGTAAAAAGATACGCAAGCTCTCTCAGATGTCAATATAGCAAATTACCCTGTTATTTAAAATTGAAAAGTGTCTACTTTTCAGGTTTAAACAGTTCACTTTTCAATTTTAAATAACATTACACCTCCCGAATTCTTGACACTACCAATTTATTTTCTGAAAATATAGTCTAAAATAAAACTAAACGGAATTTTTAGAGGTAAGGGGGCTAAAAAATGTCTCAGGTTTTTAGCGATCCAGAGAAACTGAAGGAATTTGCCAATGCCTTGCGTGTTTTTTGGCAGACAACTGAGGGAAAGAGCTGGATGTTGAAAAGCAAACTCCTCCAATTGCACGAGACTTGGCAAGATCAGCAGTATGAGACATTCAAAGGTGAATTTGAAAAAGCTATGGAGGTGTTCATTCGTTTTAAAAAAACTGCAGAAAAAGAAGAGGCATATCTAAAACATTCTGCCCAAGAACTTGAGCGATACCAAAAGGAACGCCTAAGCATTTAACAAGGGAGGGGGATATTGTGCCAATAGTTAAAGCTGATCCAGAGAAAATGAGGGAATTCGGTTCTTTTTTAGTAGGATATTCGGCTGATCTTCGTGAGGGAATTTCCAATTTACGAGGACTATTTAGAGGCTTATCTCAGTTCTGGAAAGATCAAAAAAGAGAACGGTTTGAACAAGAGTTTAACCAGGCCATGACTGAACTTGAGAGATTCATCAATATTTCTGAGAAAACCATTAATTATCTTAGCAGAAAAGCGGAAGCCCTTGAAAGGTATTTACAAACATAATTTTTATGGAAGCCAACGTTTTCACAGAGATTCTACAAGAACTGAAGCTTTTAATGGCCCAACTTTCCCAGCGGACTTCTAATATACTTGATTCTGTCACAATGGAAGTCCAAAAAGGGCAAAACCTTTTGGAGATTCGGCTGGAGTATTGGAGAAAGAGAAAAGAAGAACTCCAATCCATGCTTGAAGAGGCTAATAGCGAAGATTGCGAGGCTGAGGGTTCCGACTTGACCTACCTTTTCGAAAGGCTGAGATATGTCGAGGAAAGGATTGAATCGATTAACCGAAGCGCGAATCTGTTAGAAGAAGCAATTAATTACTACCTTCCCCACCATCACCATATAAAAGATCTAATCATGAACCTGGTTCCCAAAGCTCAACATTTTTTAGTCCAGAAGCAAGAAGAGTTAACAAATTACTGGGCACAAGCTCCTTACATCGAGTTTGGTAAACCCGAAGGGACGGAAAGCGGCTACTTATTGGGAGAAAAGATAGCTTCAGAAGGTCAGCATGCTAGAGAAATTCAGCCTAATGAGGCAATGAATGTTGCCATGACCTTTACTGTCCCTCTGGAGTATACTCAATCTCTAAAAAAAGATTTAATTGATTCTCTTAATCTGGCATCAAGCTATGAGCCTGGTCTTTGTAAAATGAAATTAGAATTTGCCGATTCAGATAAAATGGATGAATACACCAATGCCTGCACCAAATTCGACCCGGCATCCCGCTCGGTACGCATAGTATGGAATTCAGGTCTTCCTTTAGAAGAGCATGAACTTGACCAACTTCGTGCGGTATTAAGCGGCTGGCATCCAAAGGGATGTACAAAGGTTAAGGCCATCTGGGACCATGAAATGGGACATGCAATTTTAGCGGCTCGTGATGACTGGAATGGGTATAAAGCTGCTGAAGCTTTGTTTGGGGAAGACTGGCAACTTACCTGGAAAGAGCAGGCAAAAACCATCTCTCAATACGCATGGAAAGGGGGAGACCCTGCTGAAGCATTTGCGGAGACCTATAGCCAATTCGTAAACGCTCCGGAGGAGATGGATCCTGTTTTTCGCGATAGAATGAAGAAATACTTAGAGGAGGGGAATAGCAATGACAGGGAAAATTCCTCAGTGCCTTCGTTGTAAGCACGTTTGTTTGGGACAACCCCTTACTTGCTTAGCGTTTCCGGAGGGTATTCCCGATGAAATCCTTCTAAACAAGTTTGACCACCATAAACCCTATCCCAATGACAAGGGAATTCGCTTTGAACTCGCGCCTGAATACCAAAAGCTTCTCAAGAGTGATTCTAAGGATACTCCCTGATATGCTCAGGCCTTACTATGACCAATTAGGGGTGATTTGGCAAGCATCCCAAGACAGATGGAAAAGCCTGTCTGAGGAATGGAAAGATCCAGTGGGTTCATATTTTTATAAAAATTTCTGGCAGCCATGGGAGGAAGAGATGCCACAGGCTCTTAAGGCCCTTGCTAATTTAGTGGAAGTCTTAGAGCAAGCAGAAAGAACAGCAGTGGAGGAATAATGTCCTTGGAAGGGGAGGGTGAAAGCAAATGGCTCCTAAAATTTGCAGCAAATGTGGTTTCTCGAATAATGATGATGCTAAGTTTTGTTTCCAGTGCGGGTCCCCATTAAAACAAAATGAAAGTGGAAGCGCTTGCCCGAAATGCGGATGCATAAATAATCCTGGAGCCAATTTCTGCTATAATTGTGGAGCAAGCCTAAAAGGTACTGAATCAGATTCCTTTGGGGAAAACCAAGTCTCTAAAGAAGTTACCGCAATTACCGACCAAACATTAAAAGATTTTGAATTAGACCAACAAAATCCCTCTGAACAAACGGTTCCGGAATTGCAGGGTATCCATTTTCCGCCAGGCCCTCCAGAAATAAATCTGCCCGAAGAAAGCAGTTCAATGGAAAATGAAATAAAAAATCTTGGTGGCTTGAATATAGCGAAAAGTTTTCAGAATCTTTGCGCACTTTGGATTAAAAGGGTTGTTCAACCAGCTGGTGAAACAGTAAATGCTTTAATTTCCTGGCGCAAGCAGGCTTCCCTCGCCCTTAAAGAGATTAAAGATGAATTTGATAAAAAAAGGGATATTCTAGAAAATGCTATTAACAGAGGCAAGCAAATTATTGAATCCGTAAATGCCCATTTGTCTCAAATCGGTTACACCGAAATTGAATTTAAGAGAAGCGTTGAACCTCAAAAGAGCGCTACCCCTTGGACATTTTTTTGGGAGGACCTAAATCACTATCTAACTAAAGCTGAATCTTTGGGGGATGAGTTGTGCAAGATAGAAAGGTCTAACTGGAAAGACACATGGAGCTGTGGGGATTATCTTATATTTGGCTGTGGCATTTATATCCTATTCGCAATCCTGGCAGGAATCTTTTATTTAATTTTCAAAAGCACTACTGCCCTTTGGGTCTCTCTTGGGGTGATAATTGGGATATTTTTAATTAGACCCGTTTTTAAAAGCTCATCTATCAAACGTACCTATCTTGATCTCATTGACCAGATCAGTAATATCGAAATGGCTATTTTTTTTCTTCAAACGGAGATTACTCGTGACTACCAGCGGAAGGAACAAGCGATCAACGAATTTATTAGACAGCGGTTCAATGAAGGCATGATACAAGTGCAGAAAACTTGTGAGCCTTTGGCTGAGGTATTCCGGCAAAAGGTTGATAAGCTGGTGGAGAACGCAGGCTTGGAAGTGGCAGATTGGCAATCACCGTTTTGGGCGGAATGGGCTCCTTTCTCGAAGAGCGCTGAGTTCGTTAGGATTGGCACCTTAAGAAATGACTCCTTGTCCCAAGCATTTGAAATAGAAGATTACCTTTTTTCGGCTTTAGCTGGTTTTCCGATGCCTTTTGGCAAATCCATCCTTTATTTATGTAACGATTCTGAAAGTCGAAATTTTGCAATTGAAAATATTCAATCTATTATTGCCCGCTTGCTTGCCACAAACCCTCCCGGAAAGGCCCTATTTTCTTTTATAGATCCGGTTAATTTAGGCCAGAATGTCGCAGGTTTTTTTGCACTGGGAGATGAGGAGGAAAAGCTAATAGGAGGAAGCGCCTGGACTGACCCCGAGCACATATCTAAAAAACTTACTGAAATTATTAGTCACATTGAGGAAGTTATACAAAAGAGATTAAGGAATGTTTACGCTACCATCGAGGAATACAACGAACAAGCAGGGGAGTTGAGCGAACCTTATCGGTTTCTCGTAATCTTTGATTTTCCATATAACTTCAACGAAGAATCAGCTCAGAAACTGTTAACCATAGCCCAAAATGGTCCAAGATGCGGGATTTATCCTATCGTTTTGGCTGATACCCGGATCAAAAGTCCTTATGGATTTGAGTTTTCCTCTCTGGAAGAGATTTCCTCAGTGATCGAATGTTCCCAGGAAGGTCATTTTATATTTCGGGATTTAGAATTTCCTAACTTTTTTGCACTTCAACTCGATCCAGCTCCACCCAACGAGATAGTTGAGAGAGTTACTAAAGAAATCGCCCCGAAGGCCAAGGCAGCCTTAAAGGTGGAAGTTTCTTTCTCAAAGACGCTTTCCTTGGCCCAATTCGATGGACAAACGAGTTTGTGGGCTGAAAACACCATTAGCAGTATTCAGGCTCCCCTTGGAGTTACCGGGGCAAATAGGGTTCTATCTTTAAACTTAGGAAGAGGAATAGCTCACCATGCTCTGTTAGTAGGCCAAACCGGTTCCGGAAAGAGTAACTTGATGCATGTTTTGATCACGAGTTTGTGCCTGAAATACGCTCCAGAGGAGTTGGAACTATATTTGATTGATTTTAAGAAAGGCGTTGAATTCAAGCGATATGCTCAAGCTATGCTGCCACACGCCAAAGTAATTGCCATCGAGAGCGAGCGGGAATTTGGTTTGAGCGTACTGCAGCGTCTGGATAAGGAGATTGTAGAGCGAGGCGAGCTTTTTCGGAAAGCAGGAGTCAACGACATTGAAGAATTTCGAAAAAGTGGTGGGCAGTTGCCTCGTATTTTGCTTTTAGTGGATGAGTTTCACGAATTCTTTACCGTTGACGACTCCCTTTCCAGGGAAGCAACTCTTATTCTGGATCGCTTGATAAAACAGGGCCGGGGCTTTGGCATGCACGTCCTCCTTGCTTCTCAAACCCTTGCTGGTAGTTATACCCTGCCTCGAAGCACTACAGACCAGATGGCGGTTCGGATTGCCCTGCAATGTAAAGAAGCGGACTCGCGGTTAATCCTTGCCGATGATAATCCCTTTGCTCGCTACCTGGGTCGACCGGGAGAAGGGATCTATAATGATAAAAATGGCCTGGTAGAGGGGAACTGTCTCTTTCAGGTAGCCTTTCTCAAGGAAGAAGAACAAGAAATGTACTTGAATCTGATCAAGGAAAAGGCTCGGTCAATACCGCGGAAGCCAATTGTATTCGAAGGTAATGAGCCAGCGCGTTTGGAAGACAGTCATTCCTTCCGAGAATTGTTGGATGAACCGAAATGGCCTAAAGAGACTAAATCTGCTATTGCTTATTTAGGGGAACCGATTGCGATTTTGCCCCCAGTTGGTGCTAAATTTCTCCGTCAGGGAGGGAAGAACCTTCTGGTTGTAACACGCGAGGAGAAAGAAGGTGTAGCCGTGTTGGGAGCAGCCATGCTAAGTTTGGCCCTTCAGTATCGACCCGATAACGCATGTTTCTTCGTTCTTGACTTGACAAATGTTGATAGCCCTTGGGCGGACTTGCCAGAGGAGATACGCGACGCCCTTCCTCATCAGGTTGAAATTCTGGGAAAAAGGGATTTTCTCGCTCAGCTGGAAGCCCTTGCTTCCATGATTAACCAGCGCCTTCAGGAGGATATAGTTAAAGGCCCTGAGGTGTTTTTAGTGCTGTTGGGGATGCATAGAGCCCGAGATTTGCGGGCAGAGGATTACTATGGTATCAGCCTAGAAAAAAAAGCTATGCCCCGTGATCTACTGCAAACAATAATAAGGGAAGGCCCAGACCTTGGAGTGCATGTTCTTGCATGGAGTGACACAGTTGCTAATGCTGCCAGAGTTTTGGACCGAAGACTTATGGCCGAATTCTGTATGCGGGTGGCTGGGGTCATGAACCAGGAAGATTCTATGCAGCTTTTGGATGACCCAGCTGCTGGCCGAATTGACAAACCGAATCGCATGCTCTTTTACACTGAAGAACGGCCAGGTGTATTGGTTAAATTCCGTCCTTACGACCTCCCAGATTTTAAATGGATTCGGGAAATTGGACAAAGACTTCTGAAAAAAAAGACGGACTAAGAAGATTAAACAAAACCTGTTTACGAGCATTAGGAATATTCATTGTTTTTAAAGCGAAAGTGCTATTAGTGAAGGATTGATATGTTATCTTACCCTTCGTCTTGAATAAAAATACCCCTCTATGAGATAAATGAGGGAATCGACGAAGAGGAATTTGAATGAGCTTAAATGCGCCAGAAAAAGTAGCTCAGCAGAGGTTGACCTTACTGCAAGCTTAGGGAAGCATTAGGAAATATCTCGGAAGCCTGCCGCAGAAGGGGAGTTTCCCACACCATGTACTAGAATACAAGCGGAGATTCCAGACCCACGGGTTAGAGGGATTGAAGGACCTTCCTGCCATTCACAAGACCCATCCTCAGACTACTCCCCCTGAAGTGGTAAAGAGGATCCTGGAAATTAGCCTGGCCCATCCAGCCTAAGGGCTGGAATCGCCTGAGCGATTTCCTGAAGTTGGAAGGGCCTTACGTCAGCGCTTGAAAAATTCAGGAAATCCTCAATGCTCATGGGATGGGAACGAGATACCACCGCTTATGGAAGCTTGAGGAAAAGAAGGCGAAAAAGGAAATCGAGCTCACCCCTGAACAGGTGTCCTTCATAGAGAAGGAGAACCTCTGCTTCAGGGAGAGAGATGTGGAATCCTCCCGATCTGGAGAACTCTTGAACCAGGACGCCTTTTATGTGGTTGAGCTTAAGGGAGTGGGCCGGGTCTACTTACACGCTGTGGTGGATACTTACTCCTCCTACGCCTTCGGTTTCCTCCATGTCTCGAAACAGCCTGAAGCTGTGGCTTACCTGCTTTACAGTGGGGCAATCCCCTTCCTCAGGGAAAGAGGGATACCTATCTCCACAATTCTTGCGGATAAAGGCAAGGAATTCTGCGGCAAGGACACCCACCCTTACGGGATCTGCCTGAACCTTAACGAGATCGAACACCGCACCAGCAAGGTGCGTCATCCTCAGACTAACGGCTTCGTAGAGCGCTTCAATTGCACTGTTCTGAACGAGTTCTTCTGCCAGGCTTTCCGCACTAAATTCTACGAGTCAGTGGGGGAACTGCAGTGGGATTTAGACCAGTGGTTGATCTACTAAAATACGGAGAGACCACACCAGGGATACGTAATCAGGGGAAGAGACCAATGAAAGAATCGATGAATATTTAGAAAGTGTTAAACACAATGGATGAGAATACACATAGAGAGGTATTTGCAAAAGACGAAGGAATTTTGTTTAAACCAAAGGCAATTAAACATATAATTGCTTACTTTTAATGAGATTTTTCAAAATTCATAGACCTCCTCGCCGCCGAAGGTAGCCATTACTTCCAAAAGCGTCTTAAAATTCTGGCATGCATTCTTTAAGGTTTCTTCGTTGTTGAGCAAAATAGTTACATCGTCCACTGTATCGGTGCCACCCCTCATTAAACTACCGATTGTATGGAATGCTATTTTATTGCCATTTTTGTCTGTTTTGAATGTAAGTATGTAATATTCCATTCTGTATTTAGTTACAAGAGCTTGTTCTTCTGGTGTTAGCTCAACACGATAGGATAAAATAAACCTCATTCCTTTGTGCCCTCCGAGCAACCCAGTCTTTGCCTCCTGATCTCTTTTGATAATCAGTTTCATTTTGGGCCCCCCCTTTTCTTTTTAATTGATTTAACGGATACTTCACATATCTTTCCAACTCGAATGCATAGACGAAGTAATTCGCCTATTTAACGCTTCAGATAATTGCCCTCTCTTTAATAGATCCCCTAAATCCTGCCTCCTTTTGTTAAGAGCACTTTTCATTCAACATTTTATGCTATTCCTGCTTCAACCACCTTTACCTAATATATTAAAGGAATTTGCGGGAACATTAAGAGAATTTTAAAATTTTTCTCACTAAAATATTGCCCGTGTCTCAGGTGTATAAGACCAATACGTTACCTTGACAGTGCGGAGGCAAGTTCTTAAAATTAAATTTAATTGGCATAGGGGTTTAAAGTGAGAGAAGGCATAAATATGAATTTAAAGTGGCTTGTACCCTTTTTGGCTTTTCTAATTGTGTTCATTTTTCCCGGGCTATCGGGAGTTATTTGTAGCGATTCCCAAGATTCAGACCTTTTTTACCTCCTTATTGACACCTCAGGTAGCTTGCACGACTGGATTAGCCCTACCGGTGTTGCAGGAAAAGGAACTGACCCCGATGATCTTCGTGTAACTGCAGCCAGGATTCTTGTCGATCTTTTATATGATACCGATTGTGTGGGCATTTCCATGTTCGCCACTGAATCAAAAATAATCCATCCTGTGGCAGAACTCACTGTGGAGAACCGCAAGAGCCTGAAGGATGCACTTAGGCAAACAAAAGTGGCCACCGGTTTCACCAACATTAACTCAGCCTTAATTGAAGCAAAGGACCAGCTTGAAAAATGGAATGGCACAGGTTCTAAATATGTAGTTCTTTTTTCTGATGGAATTCCCAGTAAAAGCTGGTATGATGATCCTGCCACTACTCAAAGTTTAATGGACGAAGCATTGGGAAACGCCACATATCTCGCTAGCAGAGGGATTTCCCTTTATTGTATTGCTCTTTCGCCTGATCTCAGTATGGAACAATTTCGTAGTTTTATGCGCGAGATAGCTGAGATATCTGTTGATCATACAGGAAAGGGTGGGTTTGAGCTGGTAGTTTCCCCTCAAGATCTCAACCAGGCTTTCTTAGACATTTTCTGGTCCGTTAAGCGGCAAGCACTTACGGAAATTCAAAGTGACAGGGCAAAAATAACTATTGGTCCATATACTGATCGCTTAAGCATTCTTTTCACTCGCGAAAATTCTCAAAATAAATCCACGGTGATAAACCCAAAAGCGGAAAAAGTCGAACCAACCGCATTTGACGAATATTATGAACTCTACTCCTTTTCTACTACTGCGCAGGATTTAAAAGGAGACTGGGAGGTTCTTCGCCCCCAGGCGAGCAGCGCCTCATATTGGATTCTGCAGGACCTGAACTTCAACATCTCTTTAACTCAACCTGAGGCGGATTCGAACTTAATAAAAGGGGGGAAACCATCAGAATTATACGCCGAGCTTTCGGCAAAAAATGGTAAAACTATCTTTGATCCCGCTGGTTTCCAGGTGGATTTTTGGGTTCTTGAAAGCACGGATTTACAAGCCCAATCGACCATTAATCCAATTCAGGGCGAACTCAAATCTGAATCTTCCCAATCATTAATTTATCAAGCTCGCTGGACTCCGCCCCCTGACTTTAATCTGAATCGCTGTTATCTTATGGCTGTAGCCTCTCTGAGTCCCCAGTACGAGATCCTTTTAAAAAGCCAACCTGTTCCTGTAAATCTTTTTCCCAGACCGGTTGTGAACTTAACTCTGTCGGGCGAAAATGGACAACCTGTTTCAAGCTTCAACATAAAACTTAAGCCAGATCAAGAAAAGAGTAGTTTTGAGTACACCGTTCGTCTTCAAGCCACATCAAAACTCGCTTCTCCCGTTAAAATTGAGCTCTCCGAGAACCTTCGCTCTTCACTAAAAATAAGTGGCCCGAATCAGTTCTCACCAACTGAGGAACTCGCGTCTTACAAGATTGTTCTTCAAACCACTCGCTCTCTCCCTCCAGGAGAAAGGCTTGAAGGGACTATCAAATTTGTACCCCTTGATGAAGACACAGAAGTAAAACCCTCAAGCTTTAGCCTTTATTACCATCATGAAAGCAAATGGGATCAGGTCTGGGCTTTCTTAAAGATATTTTTCGTGATTTTCGCCGCAGCCATTCTTCTGGGTTTAGGAATATGGTTTTATTTCTGGAGACAGAAACCGGTGCCTTCAGGAAGAATCCTCCAGATTAAGGAAAACGTTCCTCTTCGTTCTAATTCGGATGGCACTGTGAGCATCTTGCGAGAGGAGGACATTAAGCGAAGGTTTAATTTGAGAGAAAGAAAGCTATTAAGCAGGTTGTTTCACCCCAACTACATCACCTTTGGCCCAAAAGGAGCGGATTTCTTCATTCCTGAATTGAGAAACAAGCTTTTTAAAATTGAGGCCGTAATTTATCAAGAAGGACGCCGTCGCAAAATAGGAGTGCGTCCGGTAGGGCAGAGAGGAATGACAGTTGCCAGGAGGGGCATACACTCGGTTCTTCTTGACGGGGAAGTTTTTGAGGTGCGTAACGATTCAGGAGCAAGCTCTCCTATTTTTTGGGTCTATAAATCTTAAGAGGAGGTAAAAATGGCTGTAGGTACTGTGAATGTCCAGGTGGAGTATTATAACCTCTTTATTGGCTGCGGTGGTACGGGGCTGGAGATCTTGAAAGAGGTGAAAAGTTTTGCTCAGAAAATCGGGCAAGTTGACCATTATGCCTTTTTGGCCTTGGATACGGATATTCCCAGGGATGCGGATAAATTATATCCACTTACGCGCGCAGAAACCCTCGATCTCAGCGGCGGCGGAGGATTCGAGGCAAAAGACCTTATACAGTCTAATTCCCATCTGAGAGCTCCCACGGATTATCTTTCAGAGTGGTTTCCTCTGGACCTTTCGGATAAAAATGTCTCTCCGCCCCGAATAGGACAAGGATGTTATACTCATGCATTTCTGGGCAGGCTCTCCCTGTTTCATTCTTTAAACGATGTGGTTAATAAATTAGATTCCGCCATAGAAAATTTAATTAGGCAATATCAGCAGCCTGGAACCCAAGCAGGGCAAGCTAACCTGAACGTGTTCGTTGTCTCCGGGCTTGGTGGAGGGACAGGAAGCGGTATTTTCCTGGACCTCGCCAGGATTGTAAGACATAAGTATTCCCAAAAAGTGCAAAATGTGATCGGTATCTTTACCGAAGGGACTTTGTATGTTCCCCTGCAGCCAAGTTCCCAACTCCAGAATCGGGTTTTAGCTAACACAGCACGTTCTTTAATCGAGCTCTTTTGGCATAACTGTGAACAAGTGAGCGTTGCTTATCCCGGGCAGGGTCTGAAAGAGGTCAAGGTTCCCCAGCCCTTTAATATTTGTCTTTTTTTCCAAAATGTTAACAGCAACAATCGCTTCGCAAAACTTGAAGAAATTTATGAAATTGCTGCCCACTCTGCCTTCTTCGTTTCCAATAGTTACCACTACCTTAAAAATATTTTAAACCTCCATACCGAAGGTGAAAATTTAAAAAAATTCCTAAGTTCCAGCGGGGTTAACTGGCTCTATTATCCCAAGAGTGATATGCGCTACCTTGCTACCTGCGGAACCGCTATTGAAATGCTGGACAATTTTTTAAGAAAAACTGAAGAACCAGATATGCTGAAACGGGTAACGGATTTCCTCACAAAAAATGGAATGAACGAAGAAAGCGACCAATATAATCAAATTCAGGATTACTTAAGGGGACAGGGTAGTTTCGCGCCTCCAGAGCCAGAGGATTTTATCGCTGAGGATAAAAAAATAACTCCCAGCATTCAGCTTGAAGATGGTTTCCAAAATATAGATAAAGAGTTAGCAAAGATAAGGGATTCTATTGGTGTACTCACAACCCAAGACACCTCGGCGGGGCAAAGCCCAACCAGAGTTCAGGGCGGGACCGCTAAAGCCTTCATTCAGGAAAAAACCAGGGTGATCCAAGAAGAGGCCAATAGGCTATTAGAAGAGGAGGGAGCGGGAACAACCCTCGATTTTCTCGACAAAATAGATATTCGCTTCGAAGGTTTTAAAAATGAAATGGAAAATGAGATAAAAGGAGAACAGGAGAAGATCGACTGGAAAAATACGGTTACTCAAGAGATGGAGGACTTCAAAGGGAAATACCAAAAGTTTGTCAAGCATCCGGATTTCCAAGTGAAATTAAGAAATTATTGGAATGCCGAAGTAAATGCGATTGTTAAAACGGCAACTCGTTCGGTTCTAACGGAGCTTAAAGAAACAGCTTTGAAAACCTTGAAAGCAAGATTCAAAGATCTTCTAAGTATGGCCAGTAAGGCTAAAAGTAACCTTGAACATGATTATTCTAACTGGCGGGCAAATATGAAACAAGAAACCGGAGCTGAATGCATGCTCAAAGCGCTTATCTTAGAGGAAATGGATAAAATTTATGACGCCCTGAGAAAAGAGCACCTTAATAACACAGGTAGCCAGGCTCTCAGATTTCCCAAAGAGATAAACCAGAAGCTTGCCCAGGCCAAGAATGAGAATGATATTTTAAAAACGGCCATTGATTACGGAAATTCCCTTTTTCCTATTATAGAAAAAATGGGCCTTCTGGGCTCCTACCGAGAGTGTTATCCAGGAACAAGCGCCGAGGATATTAGCGAGGAGGGCAAAGGAAGACTTAAGAGTCTTATCGAGACAACCTTTAAACGCACGGCAGTATGGTGGCAACTCAAAGGCGAAACTGAAAGACAAAACAGATCAGGGGCTGTTATGGTACCTGGGTCCTATGTCGGAAATCAGTGCCAGATGCAGCCACAATTTCAAGAACTTATGGATACCGCTTTGCAAGAATTTCGGCAAACAATCACAGCAGAACCTACCATAGAACCCAGGCCTCAGGATGACTTCCTTTGCATTTCAGCGGTTGAATGTATGAGGCCCCCCAAGGAGCTAAGTAGCTGGGATCACTTGGTCCAGGCTTTAAGAAGCGAGGTTTCCTCTGGCGAATGGCCGATTTTTTCTGATAAGCGATTACTGTTTAACTGGAAAGCCTATATCCAACTAATTGAGCAGGGAAAGAAAATTCAGGACTTAGAAAATATCAAATATAACGTTCTTCAAGCCTATTATCTTGGAATCCTATCCGTTGAAGAAAAAGATCTTTTGAGTATCAATGCTCTTAAATTTACCAATAAGCCAGGAAATTTAAAGTCTGAGCAAAAGGGGGATATTTATTATTATTGCTTTTACCCTCCTTATCCTAACATCATCACCCTGGCAGAAAAACTGGTTGATAATGAGAACAAGAATTTGGATGATGCTTTATCAGAGGAGATAAAATTAAAACTGAGAGGGGCCCGCGATTCAGAAAGATTGTCCAGTATAATAAGCCTGGTAACCAATCTTATAAACGATATAAGGGCAAATGAAACCCTTCGAAGACCAGAGGCAATAACTTACGCCACACAACTTCGAAATTTGATTCAATTGCTTGTCCAAAGAGAATTTAGGGATCGGGGAAAAGGTATCCCTTCCGAGATTAAAGAATTACTAGATAATCTTTAAATTAGATAATGCTTTGCTGAGGTTTATTTGATATGAATCGGAATCTTATAATAGCACTGGGAGAGTTCGGGAAAAGTATACTCGAAGCCCTTGAAGTAGAAATTTGTCAATTCCCTGATCAAACTGAAGCCCTCGCCAGGACATGTCTTTTTTGCTTCTCCGCTGACACAGAATCTACCGCCTTAAATAGTTTCTTGAAGGAATTCTTGGGTCCCGAAAAAACTGCCAGTTTTCTCAGAGAAACCCAAAATCAGGGAATACCTGCGGAAGTCGATAAAATAACAGTCCATTTAATCGGAGATTGTGCTTCGGAACAAGGAAATGGGTTTCTCCAGATAGTGCCAGAAATCGTCAATCTTTTAGAGGAAAACACCAACCCCAATAGCAAACTATTTGTTCACCTCTTCCTTGGCAAAGGGAATGTTACAAGCGGTTTTTGGGAAAGGATTCAAAAAGAGATAACAGATTATAGGAAGCGTATTCCTGCCTGTTTGATAACTAACCGTTTTTATGTTGCCGGGATACTCGATGATGAGCAGTTAAAATGGGCTATTACATCATTTATCCTGGCGAATGCTCTCACAAGGGATGACAACGTCCTGAGTTTTTTGGAACAGCAGGCTAACTTTTTGAGGGATTACCAGCCTTTTGCCGTTTACGGCATCACAAGGTTTTCTTTTCCGGAAAGATTGATAATAGCTGACACGGTTAAAGCCGCAAAGGAAGAATTATTCAGCTGGGCTTTCAGCATCACTGATAAAACGGAGGAACTTCCTTCCCTAATAAGCGACTTTACTTTTGACCTGGGAGACTTTGCCCGCGTGGAGAGTATTGACAGGCAAGTCAACATCAAGGCAAAAGGGATTCAGGAAAAGATCCTGAGAGATAAGCCTATTCTTTTTGGTGGGCCCCGTTCTGTTTGGATCCCACTTCTCTATGAGAAAATCCTGAATTGGACAGCTTTTGTTTTCCAGGGGAAATTGCCCGTAGCTGAATCAGAATTAAGAAAGGCCCTGCTTGAGGACGCTGACAACTCAGAGTCCCGTTCCCTTTTTAAAGACTTCGCGGAGAAAGTCCAACAATGCATGGTAAACACCACCGCAAAATTTAGAGGCCTTTTCGCATTGCCAAATATCCTGAAAAAGATTCTCGAGGAGCTCTCCGATGGGCTTTTTCGAATACCTAAACCAGAAACAAATTTTTCCACTGATTTTAAAGCGATAGAGGAAGAACTAAAAACGGCGATTGAAAAAAGAATAGAGCCTTTCCCCTATATTACCAAATTTTGTCTAATTGGTGCTCTTCTATCAGGGATTTTAGTGATTTTAAATCTAACTCCCGGTCCTCTACACCTTCTGCGTCTTAACCTGTTAACCCAGATATTATTTTTAATTCTAATTTGGGCAGGTTGCCTTGGATTCGCTCTCTTGAGGATATGGCTAAGCGATAAGCGAATCATGAGAGCAGCGGAAACTTGGATGAATCTTGTGGAAGAGGTTGTGAGCTCTCGATTGAAAAAAATCTCTCAAGATGCCTTGATTACCTTAGTTAACAAAATATCGCAGTTTCTGAAAGGTAAATTAAAAGAAACGGAAGATTGTATCGAGAAAATAAAAGAAACGGCTGGGGTCTATTTAAACGAGCCTGAGCCAGTATCAGGTTCTCTTACTTCTGCTTTGTTCCAATTTCCGGTGGATAAAGAAAAGATAGTAGAACTTTTTCAGGATATAATTAAGGAAATTATTGAACAATGTAAAGGAAGTATATCAAGCGCATCCTTCTTTCAGGATTACCCTTTTAGCGATCAGGCTTTAGAAGAAGAGCTAAAGCGTTTTTTCCCCCTGATTGAAGAAGGAGTCAAAAATAAACTGAGGATCAGCCTGAAAGATATTTTTAAGGTTCATGAACCAAACATTGTTTGGGACTTTCTTCGCAATCGCAACCTTGAACTTGCCAGAATAAAGGAAATCATTTCCCCAAATGCTCTCAAAGCAGAATTTTTAATCAGTGGGGATCAAGAATTTCCTGAAATAATTGGCGACTCCATAAACAATTTAAGACGTCTATCTTATGTCGATCCCTATTCTATTTATTTCGTAAAACTTAAAGCCAGTCTTTCTTTGGAAGATCTATTAATTCCTCGAGGCGCGAGCAATGGAGGATAAAAGCACCATGCTTGAAGAATTAACAATTTTTTTCAAGAAAACAGGTTCTCCGACTATCATCTATCTTGCTTCCTTTATTCTATTGTGCATTGCTTTATATGGTATTTTTTATGGAGGACTGTGGTTAACGGCCCTGTTTCTCTCGGTACTTGGGCTATCATTTGCATTAATGAGCAGCTTGTTCTCCAAGAGGAATGTAGAAGAAGATGAAAAACTGTCTGTTATTTTGCCAGAACCTCTAACCATTCCCGAGGTCGGACCAGAAAAACCTGAAGAGGAAAAAGAATCTGAAGAAACGGAGTCCAATTCGTTTGAGGAACGCACTTTTATCTGGAATTTTGCGCTTCCCTGGCGCGGTGAATCTTTTTCTTTTCAAATTAATGTAATAGTGGATTTAAAAACTCTTCAGGAATACCGAGATAAACCCAGAGAAACCGATTGGAACAAGGCTTTGGTAGAATACCCCAGAGCTGCGACAAAAGAAGTATTTCAAATCGCATATCAATTAAGGCAATATTCAGCCGATATCCGTTATCACCTTTTCCCTATTGAGGAAGTTTGTAATGCAGCAACCATGATACAGCAAGCTATTCCCTATTCCTACGATTTTGAAACTGCCCCAAACCACGTAAAAGAATACTGGCGCTACCCCATCGAAACCATTTACGATGCTACAGGCGATTGTGAGTGTAAAAGTGTTTTATTTGCCTCCTTGCTTCTTGCGATGGGGTATAAAGTGGCCCTTTTACTATTTTCTGACCATATGGCCTTAGGCATAGCCCTTCCTGTGGAGATTCCAAATGGCTATTTTTACGAAATAAATGGTGAAAAATATTATTACTATGAGACAACGGCAGAAAACTGGTTCCTTGGTGAGATTCCAGAGAAATATAAGGTAGAAATCCCGATCTATAGAGTAATTACCCCAGGCTACCTCATAAGGAGCCAGTGATCCCTATGAATCACGTCAATTCGATAATTTTTTGTTCCGGGACGGAAAATTAATGATTCAAGGTATCAAAGGAGAAGAAAATAAATGGCCTTCAATTTAATCTGCTTCGTTTTCCCAACGAAATCTCCTTTAATCTCTTTTCTTATCTCACTATGTATCTGGTTTGCAGTAGCTATTGCCTACTATTTTATGGTTGCGGTTTTCATCCGAGTGTTATGTGCCCGGACCTCTACTAAGATTGATGATCTACTTTTGGGAATAATGCGCACCCCTATTTCGATTGTTATCGCTTCTTATGGTCTGGTGGAATCACTTGCGGCTTTGCCTGTCGCGCCCTCGGCGTACAAGTTTTTCTTACGGTTATTCTATACCCTCCTGACCTTTATCTTGGCTTATATTGGCTGGAAAATAATCAAGCTAATTGTTGTCAGCTTCGGAGAGAAATGGGCCCAAAAGACAGAGAGCAAAGTAGATGATATTTTGATACCATTGGTGGACTTCCTTGGGCCACTGTTGACAGTCATAGTGGCAATTCTGGTTTTTTGTTCCATTTGGGGCTTGAATATAACTTCCGTTTTGGTAGGAGCAGGCATCATAGGCTTAGTGCTCGGACTTTCCATGCAAGACGCTCTCACAAATATATTTTGCGGTGTGGCTATGCTGGTGGATCCGGCCTTTAAAACTGGGGATTTGATTATCCTTCCAGATGGCAAGATTTGCGTTGTTGAAAGGATCGGTTTGCGCTCGACCCAATTATATTTTCTTAATGAGCATTCTCTGATTTACACTCCGAACAGCTATTTAGCAGGCGTAATGATTATCAATATTACTAAACCGACAGTAGACCTCAAATGTAATCTTGAAATAACTGTTCCATATTCCCAAGACCTTACAAAGGTTGAGTCGGTATTAAAAGAGATAGTTTGCGCGCACCCCTGTGTTCTGGGAGATTTAGAAACAAAAATTGAGAAACTGGCAAAGAATATAGAGGGCATGAAACCTTTTTCCAACGGCCTTGAAATTGAAAAAATGGAAAGTGCGAAAACAAAACTCGACTTAGAAAGAAAGGTTTTCCAAAATTTACAAAGACTTCTGGAAATGCTGAAAAGACTTCGACGGGAACTAGCTCTTAAAGAACAGGATGGTTTAAGCCGAGAAGAAGTTGGAGAAATAAAGAGTAGACAGGTAACCCCGATTGAAGATGAAGTAAAAGCTGTTACAAGTGCAGTTTTAGAATGGTCTCATTATAAGGATCCTTGGATTAGCGAAGAAGAGGCTCAGCAAGAGGAAGAACGTTGGCAAGCGCAGAACGAAAAGCTACGGCTTTTGTGGTCAAAGCTTTTAAAAAGGATTTCCAGACCAGTTTTGGGGTTCGATGTGATTTTAGATGAGGAGGTAAGGATCTTTGCGGATTGGATCGCAAAGGAATACAAGCCCTTCATTCCACCCTGGAAGGAGCCTGATGTTTCTTTCAAAGAATTTGGCCAGTCAGGAATAGCGTTAATGTTGGAATTTTATGTTAACGACATCCGGTTAGAACATTTCCAGCGTCAAAGCCGAGTAATTAAAGAAATAGCGCAGCAAATTCAAACAAGATTCGCTAATGAGGGGATAGAGTTATCTGTTCCTCAAATGAAGTTACTGTTTGATAGACATTCGTAATTTTTAATAGCATAAAGAAATCAAGGATTTATTTTGTAATCTGGTGATGTATTACTTTTTGTGTATAGCTAAACAGGCAAGGAATAAAATACCTCCTGGCGGATTAGTGAATTTATTTCAACTAGGAGGCGAAACAGGAAAAGGGAACCCTATGAGTCCAATTAGACTCCCTCGCAAATAAGAAAGAAGGGAAATCTTAAAAGAGATGTAAAGATCGAGTTTAGCAGGCCCGGAGGAGCTGCCGGAGGAAATTACTCCGGTTGGACAGGAGCCTACTGCGAAAGCACAACGGGTGTGGGAATCAGGAGAATAAAATGTGAAAAAGGACGAACTAAGCAAGCGCGCGCCTTACTGGACAGGGAATTTTTTAGCCAGATTGTAGGCGTCGTAAATTTTTCAAATCCAATAAATGAGTCCAATAAGAGGATGCAAACCGTTGAAATGGAAAAGCAGCCAAAGCAAATTATTACCGCCAGGGATTGCCAGACCCGTCTCGCAGCTCCCACGGATATCTTCCACTTCTGAGGAGAAGAAGAGCTATGAAAAAATTCTCCCCCTTCTTGATTGTTTCCATTATATGCTCGCTAGCCTACCGTGTTACTCGCTTGCTTATTACTCCGTGGGCTCCCAGACGTAGCGGCCGGTCTTATCGATGTAGCCCAACCCCCATTTTTCTCCCACTTCCACCACAGCCAGCCCCTCGTGGAATTCCCCGGGCACATCGAACTGGGGCCCAATCACGAACCTCCCCGTCTTGTCAATGAATCCCCATTTTCCTCCTTCTAATCCTCCCACTTCCACCCGAGCCAGCCCCTCGGAGAAGCTCCCGGCTAAATCGAACTGGGGCTCAATCACGAACCTCCCCGTCTTATCGATGAACCCGCATTTATCTCCCACCTTCACCGGAGCCAACCCCTCGGAGAAGACCCTGACAAAATCGAACTGGGGATTGATCACCATCTTCCCTGTCTTATCGATGAACCCGTATTCATCTTCCACTTTCACCCAAGCCAGCCCCTCGAAGAAGCCCTCGGCGTCATCGAACTGGGGATTGATGACTAATTTCCCGGAGCAATTTATGAACCCGAGCTTCCCTTTTAAATAAACCGGAAATAGCGGGGATTCAGCAAGCTTCATTCCTGAGACCACAGGACTTCCGCAGTATGGGCAGAAGCGATATCCCTCCTTTAACTCTTCTCCACAGTTAGTGCAGAACATGCCTTTCCCTCCTTGATCTTTGAGAACAGCCTCTTCGATTCTATTTATTCAAGAAATATTACTCAAGCTGGCGCATTGAATCTTTGAAAACTGATAGAAATACTTCATCCAGCTATTTCCGCCCCATTTAACTTTCTCCTCCTATCCTTATCTATCTCATAGAGAAGTATTTGCTCAAGGCTAAGGGCAAGTATTCAGTAAAAAGCAATCCGGGCCGCTGTGATATAATCTTTTCAAATAAACTGAAGGAGGGGAGGAAGTCGAACAAGTTTATCTTTGCGGAAAACTTCGGGTCCTTTTCAGTAATCCCCAGTAGCAATACTTTAATATTGCCCAAACGCAGTCTAATTCTTTCATTAATTAAAGGAGTGATTTTCCTTGAAAGCCACTATGAATAATCTTTCTCCAGTATCTCTAATTGAAACCAGAGCAAAGGATGAGGGTGGAACATCATGAATGATTTGTTCAGAAGTCAAGAGAAGCTGGACATTTCTTCTTTGGAGAACTGGCTCTGGGATATTGCCTGCGTCATTCGCGGCCCGGTAGATGCGCCCAAATTCAAAGATTACATCCTTCCCCTTATTTTTCTCAAGCGCCTCTCCGATGTTTTTGATGATGAACTCCAGGAGTTGGGAGATATCGCTAAATTTGTGGACAAGGATCCCAAACTCGTTCGCTTCTACATTCCCAAAGAAGCGCGCTGGGATTACCTCAGTCAGCTGACCACAAACTTAGGGGAAGCCCTCACTGACGCTGTGCTGGCAGTAGCACGTTCCAATTCCAAGCTCCATGGTGTGATTGATAATGTTGACTTCAACGCCACCGCTCAGGGCCAGCGCATCCTTTCTGACGATCAATTAAAGGGCGTGCTCTCTAAGCTTTCCCGCTATCGTCTGGGTTTAAAGGATGTGGAGCCCGATATCTTGGGCAGGGCCTACGAATATCTTCTCAGGAAATTCGCCGAAGGCTCAGGCCAGAGCGCTGGAGAATTCTACACTCCACGCGAGGTTGCCGTCCTGATGTCCTATATTCTTGATCCCGAGCCCGGGGAAACAATTTATGATCCAGCCTGTGGTTCTGGTGGCCTTTTGATAAAATGCTACCTCCGCTTCCTGGAAAAATATGGGCAACCCAACGGCACAGGACGCCTTAAAATTCCTCCCAGCATTGATCCCTTGCACTTTTTTGGCCAGGAAATACTCTCCTCCACTTTTGCCATAGCCCGCATGAACGTATTTATTCACGACATGGAGGCCGAAATTTCCCTGGGTGATACTATGGCCCGCCCGGTATTCCTTGCCCCGGATAGCAGCCTGCGCCGATTCGACAAGGTCACAGCCAACCCTATGTGGAATCAAACATTTACCAAAACCACCTTTGAACAAGATACTTATGGCCGTTTCTCCTTGGGAATCCCCCCTTCTTCCAGCGCCGACTGGGGATGGATCCAGCACATGTTCGGCTCGCTCGAAGATAGTGGCAAGATGGCGGTGGTGCTCGATACGGGCGCGGTCTCCCGCGGTAGCGGAAACCAGGGATCAAACAGGGAGCGGGATATCCGCAAGGCCTTTGTGGAGCGCGATGCTGTGGAAGCGGTCCTCTTGCTTCCGGAAAACCTCTTCTACAACACCACCGCACCGGGAATTATCCTGGTTATCCGCCGAGGCCCCAAGTTACCCGAGCGGCATGGTCAAATCCTTTTGATTAATGCTTCCCAGGCCTTTGCCAAAGGAAGGCCAAAGAATTACCTGAGCGATGAGCACATCGCCGCCATCGCGGACGTTTATCTGAACTGGAGGGAAATCGCCGAGGGTGCGCCTCTGCGGTCAAGGATCATTACCAACGAAGAGGCCGCTCGCAGCGACTACAACCTCTCGCCCAGCCGCTATGCACCCCTCGACAACAAGGAGGAAGTGCTCCCTCTGGAGGAGGCCATGGTGCTCTTAGAGGAGGCGGAGGAGGAACGCGCTGAGGCCGATCATAGTTTGCAAGAGATATTAAAAAAACTTGGCCTTTAGAAGATTTTTTTATTTCTTTCGGTTTACAAATTTTAAATTTTCTGGTAAAATGTAAACCGAAAGAAAGGAGGTACACAAGATGATCGGCGAAAGAATAAAGATTGCCCGTCGGCGGTCTGGCTTGAACTTACGTCAACTGGCAGAACAAGTGAAGGTAAGTGCGACGGAAATTTCAAAATATGAGCGCGGTCAGGATGTGCCCAGCTCAGGGGTGCTTATCAAATTAGCGCATGCTTTAGGCGTGCGCATTGAATACTTTTTGCGCCCGGTCACCGTTTCCCTGTCACAGCCCAATTACCGTAGCCATGCAAGCAAATTGCGAGCCAAAGATAAAAAAATTATTCAGGCAAAAGTGCAGGATTGGCTGGAGCGCTATTTACTCATAGAGGAATTGGTCTCGAAACAGGGGGGATTCCAATTTCCGGACATCTTGCGGCGAGTAGAACGAGCCGAGGATGTGGAGCAGGTAGCAGTTAAATTGCGCCATTCCTGGGAATTGGGGTTAGGCCCGATTGATCATCTGGCCGAAATTTTGGAAGCCCGGGGGATTAAAGTAGGCATGGTAAAAGGTGTGGGCGATTTTGATTCGCTGATGCTCTGGGCTAATAATAAAACCATCCCTGTAATTGTGGTTAAAGAGGATATCTCGGGGGATCGCCAACGTTTCAACATGGCGCACGAACTTGGCCACCTTATTCTGGAAATCCCATCCGGGTGGAATGAGAAGCAAATTGAGAAGGCCGCTTTTCGTTTTGCCGGGGCGTTTTTAGCACCGGCGCAAACCGTCCAGGAAGAGTTGGGCGCAAAGCGCCAGCGATTAGATTTGCATGAACTTCAGTTACTAAAACAAAAATATGGATTGAGCATGCAAGCGTGGATCTACCGGGCTAAAGATCTGGGTATTCTGCCGGAGGCACGGGCGCAGGCTTTGTTCAAGGAATTTAGGGCCAAAGGCTGGCATCGCGAAGAGCCGGGTGATCCCTATCCACCTGAAAAATTGGACCGCCTCGAACGTCTGGTAAGAAGGGCGCTTGCAGAAGAGTTGATCTCAGATGCGCGAGCGGCCGAGATTCTGGGCATGTCTCCTTCACAACTTTGGATGCAGGCAAGCTGGCAACATGAACCCATCCCAACTCAGGCTAATCGTTGATTCCAATGTACTGATTGATCTGCACTGGGGTAACGTGCTCAAGGAATTTTTTGCACTTCCCTATGAGTTTTTCTCCCCAGATATCATCATTGACGAATTGGGCTATCCGGACGGCGAAGAATTGTTAAGTAAAGGCTTGCAAAGTTACGAAATGGACGCAGAGGGTGTTCAGGAAGTTTCTTCTTGGGCAGAACGGCACCGAAATATTGCCATTAACGACTTGTTTGCGTTTGTAGGAGCAAAGAAGGAAGGATATTTTCTTTTAACGGGTGATAAACGTTTACGAAAGTTAGCAGAGGAAAATGGTATTACTGTGCATGGAACTATTTGGGTACTAGATGAGATGGTCCGTATTGGGACCTTGAAGCCCGTGGAAGCCGCCTGCGCTCTGCGCGCTATGAAGAAAAATGGCAGCCGCTTACCACGCCAGGAATGTGAAGAACGTTTGCGTCGCTGGGAGAAGTGATGCATTATGAGTGAGGATTCTATTTTGCCCTCTGAGCTTTCAGAATTCAAAGAAACACCACTCGGCCCGCTACCGGAGGAGTGGGAGGTGGTGAAGCTGGGGGAAGTGGCAAATTGCAGGGGAAATGCAAGAAAAAAAATCGCACCAACGACATCATTTATCCCCTTTGTGCCCATGTCTTTGCTTCCTGACGATGCCTTATATGTTACTCAGTGGGAGATGCGCAAGCCTTCTTATGTTAGGAGTGGTGTATACATTCAAGAAGGAGATTTGCTACTCGCCAAAATCACACCCTGCTTCGAAAATGGTAAACAAGGCATTGTGCAGGGTCTTCCAGGTGGGTGGGGATATGCAACGACTGAAGTTATTCCAATCAAGGTAGTCGATCAGATAGTCCCTGAATATTTGGCATTCTACCTCAAGCTGGCCGATGTTCGTCAATCTCTTGCAAGTAAGATGGAGGGTACTACAGGCAGGCAACGTTTGCCAAAATCAGTGGTGGAATCGTTGCCAATCCCCCTCCCTCCGCTCTCCGAGCAGCGCGAAATCGCCCGCATCCTTCAGGCGGTAGATCAAAAAATCCAGGCAGAGGAGCGGCACAAGCAGGCGCTGGAAGAATTATTAAAAACCCTTTTGAGCCATTTAATGACAGGGAAAATACGAGCCAATCATCTCATATTATCAAATGAGGAGGAGATTTTATGAGCTTGTGGTTGGTACATTTGGGAAGGCATGGAGAATGGGAAAGCCTGAGTTTGGAAAACTACCAGAATCTCCCCGATGACCTTCAGGCCGATCTGCCCTTAAAACGGATCTGGGTCCTGGTTAACCCCGAGGAAGAGTGAACCCAAATGGTTCTGGGTAGCGAGCGGCAAACCGTTCAAAACCCTATTATTCGCTACGCGCAGGAAACTGGCTGGGAGTATCTCCCACCGGAGGAAGCTTTACGCTTGCGCCGGGGAGAATCCGGCCCCATCCTCTGGGATATATTTATAAAGCAGATCCTGCGCCTCAACTCGGACCTGATTGACCACATAAGGGCCGAAGAAGTGGCGAAACAGCTCGTGCGTATCCCTCCTACCATTGAAGGGAACCTGCAGGCCTGGGAATATCTGCGCGGTTTAAGGACCGTTTTCGTAGAAGCGGAAAAGCGCGAGCGCAATTTGCGCCTCGTGGATTTTAAGGATATCGAAGGATCTCCAGAGCGCTCGAATAATATTTTTCAGGTAACCGATGAATTTAGCTTCACCAACGGAAGGAGCACGATTCGGGCGGACGTCGTCTTCCTCCTCAACGGCATCCCCATTATCCTTTTAGAAACCAAAGCGGCCACGAAGCTGGAAGGGATTTCAGAGGCTTTCGATCAGATCTGCCGTTATCATGGGGAGACGCCCGAATTAATGGTTTTGACGCAAATCTTCGGTTTAACCCACCTGGTCCAGTTCTACTATGGAGCGACTTGGAACCTTCAAGCTAAGGACCTTTTTAGCTGGAAAGCTGATGGTTATGAATTTTTTAAGCCTAGGGCGGATTTTGAGACCTTAGTGAAGACCTTCATTCAGCCCGCCAGGGTGCTGCGCGTTCTGCGGGATTTTATCCTTTTTACCCGCAAGGATGATCAACTGCAAAAAGTGGTCTTGCGGCCCCACCAGATGCGCGCCGTAGAGCGCGCTCTCAAGCGCTGCGCTGATCCCCAAAAGCGCCG
>Ga0315282_10003459_pt1 | contig 28331 bp, 24 predicted proteins | sample YL17G07_20_MG_FD_203693 | JGI IMG/M metagenome (GOLD analysis project Ga0315282, IMG submission 203693) | Sediment microbial communities from Yellowstone Lake, YNP, Wyoming, USA - YL17G07_20 | ecosystem: Environmental > Aquatic > Freshwater > Lake > Sediment | place: USA: Wyoming | collected... | reverse complement strand
CAGTCTGATAGCCTGATTCTGTTCAAGCGGCGAGAGCCGGGAAAGACGGTTTCGGTGAACCTCGACAACCCCCCGCGCGGTCGCATCCGATGGGTGCTGGTCGGCTGGATGTTCGCGATTAGCGCCATCGCCTACCTGGATCGGGTGAACATCTCGATTGCCGGGAGTTTCATCCAGAAGGAATTCGGCCTTGACAACATCCAGCTTGGCTGGGTGTTCAGCAGCTTCGTGCTGGGCTACGCCCTGTTCCAAGCCCCCGGAGGCCGCCTGGCGGACCGTTTCGGGCCGCGCAAGATCCTGGCGATCGCAACTGTCTGGTGGGCCGTGTTCACGGCGCTCGTCGCCACTGTGCCCGCGGGCATCCCGGGCCTGTTGGCGGTACTGCTGGCGGCGCGATTCCTTCTGGGCGTCGGCGAGGCCATGGTATTCCCCGCCTCAAACCGGCTGGTGGCGGGCTGGATCCCCTCGCAGGAGCGGGGCCTGGCCAACGGGCTGATCTTCGCCGGAGTGGGCGCCGGCGCGGGAGTAACCCCGCCCCTGATCACGTTGATTCTTCTGCACTACGGGTGGCGCTGGTCTTTCTGGATTTGCGCGGTGATCGGCCTCGCGGCCGGCCTGGTCTGGTACCTGATCGCCCGGGACCGTCCCGAGGAACACCCTTGGGTCAAGCCGGCCGAGGCCGAACACATACGCTCCGGCATGCCGACGCAGGCGCCGCTGGCCGGCGGAGCAGCCCTTCCCTGGTGCGTCATCCTGGGCAGCCGGGACGTGTGGGCGCTCACGGTGAGCTACTTTGCCTTCGGTTACGTCTCCTACATTTTCTTCACCTGGTTCTTCATCTACCTGAACAAGGTTCGCGGACTGGATCTGAAGGCGAGCGCGATCTTCGGGATGCTGCCATTCCTGGCCATGGCGACCTTCTCGCCGCTGGGAGGCTACATCAGCGACCGCCTCACCAGGCGTTTCGGGAAACGCGTTGGCCGTTGCGGCATCTCGGTGGTCTGCATGGCGGTGGCGGCAGGTTTCATCGTGTTCGCGATGCAGGCGCAGGACGCCCGTGTGGCCAGTATCGTGCTGGCGGGGGGCGCCGGCGCACTGTATCTTTCGACCAGTTCCTTCTGGTCCGTAACGGCCGACATCGCGGGCCGCTCTGCAGGTTCGGTTTCCGGCGTGATGAACACGGGCAACCAGATCGGCGGCACAGTGACGGCTTCCCTGACCCCGGTGCTCGCCAACGTCTTCGGCTGGCCTTCGTCCTTCCTGGTGGCGGCCGCCCTGTGCGTGGTGGGGTCGCTGGCGTGGTTGCTGGTGGACCCCCAGCGAGTACTGTCCCGGAAAGCGCTCAAGGATGTCATAGAGACAACTCAATAGGAAAGGAAGCAACACATGGCACGATTCGCAAGACTCAAAGTCCTAAGTAAGATGACCGAGACGGGCATGGTGCCCGTCTTCTATAACGCCGATATCGAGGTCGCCAAGAAAGTCGCGGCCGCGGTTTTCGCCGGTGGCTGCCCGTTTCTGGAGTTTACCAACCGGGGCGACCACGCCTGGGAAGTGTTTACGGAACTGGAGAGGTACTGCGCCAAGGAACTGCCCGACATGATCCTCGGCGTCGGTTCGGTGGTGGACCCCGGTACGGCCTCGCTCTACATCAATTGTGGCGCGAACTTCGTCGTTGGCCCGATTCTGAACCCCGACGTGGCGCGCGCCTGCAACCGGCGGAAGATCCCGTACTCGCCCGGCTGTGGCAGCGCCAGCGAAATCTCGCAGGCCGAAGAACTGGGCTGTGAGATCGTGAAGGTGTTCCCAGGCGCCGAGGTCGGCGGTCCGAAATTCGTGAAGGCAGTCAAGGGGCCTTGCCCGTGGGTGTCGATTATGCCAACGGGTGGAGTCGAGAGCACCGAAGCATCCCTGAAGGCTTGGTTCGAGGCCGCGGTGGTCTGCGTCGGGATGGGCTCGAACCTGATCACCAAGGAACTGCTCAAGGCGGGTGACTACGCGGGGATCACCGCCAAAGTGAAGGACACGCTCGAGCTGATCCGCAAGATCCGGGGAGGAAAGTAGCCGTGGCTCTGAATATCAAACCTCGCGAGCAGTGCAAGTGGGATGCGGCCGCGCTGGGCGAGATCATGCTGCGGCTCGACCCCGGCGACGGGCGCATTCGGACCACCCGCACCTTCCAAGTGTGGGAAGGCGGTGGTGAATACAACGTGGTGCGCGGACTGCGCCGCTGCTTCGGTCTGAAGACCACGGTGGTCACCGCCATCGTAGACAACGAGATCGGCTATCTGCTTGAAGACCTGATGCTGCAGGGTGGCGTGGATCTCTCGCACGTCAAGTGGGTGCCCTTCGATGGCATCGGCCGCGCGGCGCGGGTGGGCCTCAACTTCACCGAGAAGGGCTTCGGCGTGCGGGCGGCGGTGGGCTGCTCCGACCGCGCCTACTCGGCGGCCTCGCAGCTCAAGCCGGGCGATGTGGACTGGAAGCAACTCTTCGAGGTTGAGGGTGTGCGCTGGTTCCACTGCGGCGGCATCTTCGCGGCGCTTTCGGCGACGACTTCGGAGATCGTGATCGAGGCCATGGAGGCGGCTCGCGCGGCGGGCACGGTGATTTCCTATGATCTGAACTTCCGGCCGTCGTTGTGGAAGTCGCAGGGCGGCACGGCCCGCGCGATGGAGGTCAACCGCAAGATCGCCTCGCTGGTGGACGTGATGATCGGCAACGAGGAGGATTTCACCGCGGCGTTGGGCTTCCAGGTACCCGGGCTGGACGAGCACGTCTCCAAGCTCGACCCGGCGAACTTTAAGAAGATGATCGCCGAGGTGGTCAAGATGTACCCGAACTTCCAGGCGGTGGCGACCACGCTGCGCAACGCCAAGACGGCCTCGGTCAACGACTGGGGCGCGATCCTGTGGACCGGGGGCGAATTCTACGAAGCCCCTCTGCGGGAGAACCTGGAGATCTACGACCGGGTGGGCGGGGGCGACAGCTTCGCTTCCGGCCTGGCCTACGGTTTCCTGGCCGGCAAGACGCCGCAGCCGGCGGTGGAGTATGGCGCGGCGCACGGCGCCATGGCCATGACCACGCCGGGTGACACCAGCATGGCCACGCTTAAGGAAGTCGAGTCGGTCATGAAGGGCAAAGGCGCCCGGGTGGTGCGCTAGAGAGGCGGGGCGGGCGGCGGCATCCGCCCCGTAGTTTACGGCCACGCCAGAAGGTTGCGCGGGCATGGGCGTGTTTAGCGCCGTCGGCCGCTGTCAGGGTCGCCTGGGCTTCAATTCGCCGCTTCGTGCGGCCCCGATCCGCCTCAAGAAAACTTCCAAGTTTTGCGGTCGCCCGGAATTGAGGGATCGGGTCAAGTTCTTTGAATGCCGACGTAAATGCGTTCGATAAGTTCCACATTGTGCGGGGCTGGAACTCCTGGTGCTGTGGGTTGAAGTACAGATCGTGCACTCTCCGGGCCAGGTGTCTCGGAACGTCCAGACCTCCCTCAATGAACGCCCGGTAGATCGTCAGCTTCGCCGTCACAGTTGACAACTGCTGAGCTCGCCAACTCTCCACCTGCCGCCGCATCGGCTCGAAGTTGCGCTGCATCCGGTCCACGCCCACCGACAGACTGTCCTCGAGCGAGAACTTCTTCGAGTGTTTAGCGAGGACCGGGCTGTAGTCGCCCTGAAACGCGAGGTTCTGGCAGACCAACACGCGCAGGCCGACGGTGCAGGACAGCCGGAATCGCTTGTTGTTCGCGTTTCTGATCCCGATCGCGAATCGGCATCCATCGAAGGTGGTTTCCAGATCGAGGACGCCAAACATCTCCATGCCGTCCTTCGATACCGAGAACTCCTCGCCCACGACGCCGATTTGACGATGGCTCAGAGTCTCGACCAGGGTCTCCATACAGGGCATGGCTGCGTTTCTGCAACTTGCGTGTTGGGGCTAGATTCCAGACGCGCGTCCGCCTCATAGGGTGGGGTAGCAAAGCAGCAACTCACTGTGACCGGCCCAGTAGCAAATATGCAATTGTCCACACAGGCATCCAGCTCGAGTCGGACGCTCACGGCGCTGTTTAGCATTTGGCGCTCGACGTGGAACTCGGTTTGCACATGTCCTCGGGCGGATTCCCCGTCGAGTCCAAGCAAGGGTGAATACGAAATGGCAGCCAAGATGTTGATCTTTTGTGGGTCCGACGACCCCAGGAAGCGTTCCCCCCGTTCATGTTGGGATCCGGCGCTCTGGCCACCGACATGGATCTGACGATGTTCTTTACCATGAGCGGTCTGAACATCGTTCGCAAAGGCGGCGCCCAGAAGATCCTGCTGCCGGGCGCGCCAATGACGCTCCCCAAGTTCCTCAAGACGGTACAGGACGGGGGCGAAAATGATCGCGTGCTCGACGGCCTTCCCCATTGTTGGCATGAAAGAAGAAGACCTGATCGAAGGCGTGGAGTGCGGCGGCGTGGCGACCTTCGTCATGGCCGCTCAGGAGGCGGACGCCGCCAGTTTACCCGCCTGGATGCAGGGAAATGCGAGGAAACCCGGGTTGACAGAGAAAGGAGGAAGGCTGTATCCTGGATATTAGTTGCTAAGATTCGCAAGTATATCTGTTTGCAATTGATTATGCAAAGGCTGCGGAAGGGAGCCCGGCCGGGAAACGCCGTGGAAAACGCCGAGATCTTCGCGCTGCACGCAGAGTTCTGCAAGGTCATGGCCAACCCGACGCGGCTGATGCTGATCTCGTGCCTGCGGGACGGAGAACTGACCGTCGGCGAGCTGGTCAGGGGCACTGGCGCGTCGCTGGCCAACATCAGCCAGCACCTTCGCATCCTTCGCGACCACGACATCGTGCGCACCCGCAAGGAGGGGAGATCTGTTCATTACAGGTTGAGAGATGCCCGCCTGGTGGAGGTCTGCGAACTCACCCGCACCATCCTGTTGGGGGGCATCCAGCAGCGCAGCGCCCTGGTACGGGGCGTACTGGTGAAACGTGCCGCCACCTGACGAAAACAAGGAGAGATTTGCCATGACATCTGAAGAACTCAAGAACCTCAAGGTTGACCAGACCATCGACGCCCGCGGTACCGCCTGTCCCGGCCCGCTGCTCGAAGCCAAGCGCGGCATCGCCAAAGTCCCGAGGGCTGGGATCATGGAGGTGCTTTCCTCCGACGATGGCACTAACCAGGACATCCCCCTGTGGTGCAAGAAAACCGGACACGAGTACCTCGGCAATATCGAGGATGCGGGCTACTGGCGGCTCTTCGTGAAGAGGACCAAATGACAGGGGCACGCCATGCCTGCGGTTCACAGCGACGATCCCGGCCCCCGCATCCTGGTCTTCTCCACCAATTCCATCAGCGATCCAGGCATTGACTTGGCGGGCAGCGCCCACATGCACTACTCGCCAGGCGTGGTCACGATCCCGGTGCCGTGCTCCAGCGGTATACGGCCCAGTTGGGTCCTGCATGCCATCGAGGCCGGCTTCGACGGCGTCTTCATCGCAGCGGACGGCACTGACTGCGCCTACGTGCCCGACTGCACCAGCCGCACGGGCAAACTGGTGGCCCAAGCACAGAAACTCCTTCAGGAAAACGGCCATGATCCAAGGCGCCTCAAGATGGCCGCCATCTGCTCGGTTTGCGCCGAGTCGTTCATCTCCCACATGGAGAAGCTGGGTGCAGACTTGAAGCGGCTCGCGGTTGAAAGAGAAAGGCAGGAAGCGGTAAAGCCATGAGTTACGACGTTCTCGTGGTGGGTGGCGGCATCGCCGGCATGGAGTCGGCCTTGAACCTGGGTGACATGGGGTTCAAGGTTCTGCTCGTCGAAAAGGAGCCGAGCATCGGCGGAAAGATGGTCCTTCTGAGCAAGGTTTTTCCGACGTTGGACTGCGCGAGTTGCATCTCGACCCCCAAGATGGCGGCCACCTCCCACCACCTGAATGTCACCACGATGGTTCACAGCAAGGTGAAGAACATCGTGCGGCGCGAGGACGGGCGCTTTGAGGTGCGCATCAAGAAGCACACCACCTACGTCAACCCCTCGGCCTGCACCGGCTGCGGCGAGTGCGAGCTAGCATGCACGGTGGCCTCGCCGGACGAATTCAACGCGGAGCTCGTCCTCAAGCGCGCGGCGCACATCCCCTTCCCTCAGGCTGTTCCCAAGAAGGCCCTCATCGAGCGCGCGGGCACGTCGCCATGCAGCTTCGAGTGCCCGGCAGGGGTCAAAGCGCATGGATACATCGCCCTGGTCCGCGCCGGGCGCTACGAGGAAGCTTTCGCGCTGCACATGGAAGACGCGCCGCTGGTGGGAAGCCTGGGCCGGGCGTGCTACGCTCCTTGCGAAGGCGCCTGCACGCGGGGCGGCCTGGAAGAGACGCTCTCCATCCGCGGCATCAAGCGCTTCCTGGCGGACCGCTACTATGCCGCTCATCCCGAGCCGGAGTACGGTCCACCGGAGCGGCGGTCCGGTAAGAGAGTGGCGGTTGTGGGTTCCGGACCGGCGGGTCTTGCAGCGGGTTACTTCCTGGCCAAGGAGGGGCACGAGGTGGTGATTTTTGAGGCAGCGCCTGAAGCCGGTGGCATGCTGCGCTACGGGATTCCCGCCTACCGGTTGCCGCGTGAGGTGCTCAACCGCGACATCAAAAACGTCACCGCTTTGGGCGTCACCATCCTGCTGAACCAGCCCGCCGCATCTGCGCGGAGTCTGATGGATCAGGGATTTGACGCCGTCTTCCTCTCGGTGGGCACACGCGAGAGCCAAAAACTGGGGGTGCCCGGCGAGGACCTCGACGGTGTCATGGCCTGCATGGATTTTCTGACCGCCGCCAACACGGGCCGGCTCAGCAGTCTCAAAGGACAATCCGTCACCGTCGTCGGCGGGGGCAACTCGGCCATTGATCCCGCCCGGCTGGCCCTCCGGCTGGGCGCCGCCAAGGTCACCATCATGTACCGGCGCAGCCGCAAGGAGATGCCCGCCCACGATTGGGAGGTGCGGGCCGCACTCGAGGAGGGGATTCAGCTCCAGGAGTTACGGACGCCAGTGCGATTCCTGGGCGAGAACGGCCGCCTGAAGGTGATTGAAGCGCAAGCGATGCGGCTGGGCGAACCCGATGCCAGCGGACGCCGGCGGCCAGTACCGGTGGCAGGGTCCGAGAGCGTCATACCGGCGGACCTCGTGGTCGTTTCCATCGGCCTGACGCCGAGCACCGCTCCCTTTGCCGGTGAACTTGCCTGCCACAAGAACGGCACCCTGCGCGTGAATGAGAGGACGCTTGAGACCTCGCTGCCCGGCGTTTTCGCCGGAGGCGACGCCGTGACCGGACCTTCCATGATCGTCCAGGCGATCAGCCACGGCCACCGCGCGGCTTTCTATATTGACCATTATCTTCAGGGAAACAATTTGGGCAAGCTGGTTTTCAACGACCGGTTGCCCGTCGTGGACAAAACAGAAGTGCTCGAGCGGGAGCGGGGAGCCACACGCCGCGAGCGGTCGGTGTTGCGGGAAGTTCCTCCCGCGGAGCGCATCCACGGCATTGTCGAAGTCGAGCAAGGATTCACCGAGGCGGAGGCGCGGGCCGAGGCCGCACGCTGTCTCGATTGCGCGATTTGTTCCGAATGTCATGCCTGCGTGCGCGCTTGTCCGGCTGGAGCCATTGACTTCAGCTTGCGAGATGAGGAGATGGATCTGGACGTGGGGTCGGTGGTGGTGGCCAGCGGTTTCCGGCTCTTCAATGCCCGGGCCAGGAAGAGTTACGGCTATGGCCGCTACCCCAACGTGATCGACGCCATGCAGATGGACCGCATCCTGGCGCCCACCCGCCCCTATAACGCCGTCGTCCGGCCCTCTGACGGCAAAGTGCCCGACAATATCGCATACGTGCTCTGCACCGGCTCCCGCGACTGCACCTTGGACAACCGCCTCTGCTCCCGGGTCTGCTGCATGTACTCGCTCAAACAGGGGCAACTCATCATGGGTGCCGTGCCCCTGGCTGACGTCACGGTTTATTACATCGACATCCGGGCCTTCGGCAAAGGTTACGAGGAGTTCTTCCAGCAGGCCCGGGACATGGGCGTGATGTTTGTGAAAGGCAAGGTGGCCGAAATCCGCGGGGAAGAAGACGGCAACCTGGCGCTGACCTACGAAGATATCGAAGGCGCCGGTGGCCGCCGGCAGGCAACCCACGACCTGGTTGTCCTCTCCGTGGGCCTGCTCGCCAACCCGGAGCCGGCCAGCCTGTTTGCCGCGGGGCAACTTCAGATGGACCCCTTCTCCTATGTGCGGGAGCCTGACGAAGATCTAGACCCTGGCAGGACGAGCATCCCCGGCGTATTCGTCGCCGGGACCGCGGCCGGCATTCGTGACATTCCCGACACGATTCTGCACGCCGGCGCGGCGGCCGCCCAAGTCGCAGCTTACGTCCGGCAGGGGAGGGACCTGCGATGAGCGAGGAAAAAAGAAAAATCGGGGTTTTCATCTGCCACTGCGGCGGCAACATCTCCGACTTCGTGGACGTGGAAAAAGTGCGGGCGGCCATGGAACAGGAGCCGGGCGTCGCTCTGGCGAAGACCACCATGTTCTCCTGCTCCGACGCAGCGCAGCAGGAGATGGCCGAAGCGATTCAGAAAGAGGGACTGGACGGAATTGTCATCGCCTCCTGCTCACCGAAACTCCATCTGTACACCTTCCGGGCGATGGCCGATCGGGCGGGGCTCAACCCCTACCGCTACGTGCAGGTGAACTTGCGCGAACAGTGCTCCTGGAGCCATCGGGAAGACAAAGAAGGTGCGACGGAGAAGGGGACGGCCCTGGTGCGCGCGGGCGTGGCCAAGGCCGGGCTCAGCCAATCTCTCGAGAATTTCCGGGTGGAGACGCTTCCCGCCGTCCTGGTGATCGGCGCCGGAGTGGCCGGCATGCGCGCCGCACTGGCGCTCGCCGACCTCGGGTTGGCCGTCCACGTGGTCGAAAAGGCTGAACAGCCGGGAGGATGGACCTCAGCTCTGGGCGCGACTTTCCCCAACAACCGGGAAGGATCTGAACTGATCGAGACGCTCCGCCAAGCCCTGGAAAAACGCGAGACGATCACCTTGTATACGGGCGCCGAGGTCATCGAGCGGAGCGGGAGTGTCGGAAGCTTCACCGTGAAGGTGCGCCTCTCGACGGGCGACACGCTCACCTTGCAGGCTGGGGCCGTGATCGTGGCGACGGGATTCGATGCTTACGCTCCCGGGGACGGTGAATTCGGCTATGGCCTGCCCGGCGTCATGACCCTGCCGGAATTCCGGCGTCTCCTCCAAGAGACTCGTGGGCCGCTGATGATCAACGGCCGCCGCGTCAAAACAATAGCCTACGTCTACTGTGTCGGTAGCCGCCAGGAGGCGGACGCGGATCATCCTGAGGCGCACGCCTATTGCAGCCGTTACTGTTGCACCGCGGCCGTGCATACCGCCATCCTGGTAAGCGATCTCGACCCTTCCATTAATCAGTACCACCTCTACCGGGATATGCGGACTTATGGCAAGTACGAGCTGCTCTATAACCAGGCACTGGCCACAGGTTCCCTCTTTGTCAGATTCGAAAAGGAGGAGCCGCCTTCCGTCTCGAACAAGAACGGCAATCTCAAAGTGGTGGTCAAGGATCAGTTGATGGGCGGCGAGGGCCTGGAAATCCCGGCGGACCTTGTCGTGCTGGTGACCGGTATGGCTCCCCGCCCCAATGCGGCCCTGGTGAACACCCTGAAGCTGCCAATAGGGCAAGACGGTTTCTTCAACGAGATCCATCCGAAGCTCCGCCCCGTCGAGACCGTTGTCAATGGTGTTTTCATCGCCGGCGCGGCCCAGGCGCCCAAGACAATCGCGGAAAGCGTGGCCTCTTCCTTGGCGGCGGTCACCAAAAGCGCCGCGCTGCTGCTCAAGGGCTACGTGGATCTCGAACCCTTTGTGGCCATTGTGGACGCTGTCCGCTGCACCGGCTGCAACGAGTGTCTGGCCGGGTGCCCTTATGAGGCCCTCGAGAAGACGGTCGTGGCCGGGCGGCAGTCGGTGCGGGTCGTGCCGTCCCTCTGCAAGGGAGGCGGGGCCTGCGTGCCGGCCTGTCCCGAGGGGGCCATTGACATTGTTGGCTATAGTGATCGCGAGGTCATGGCCACGATCGATGCCCTCGCCGGGGAGGTGGTTCATGCCTGAGATGGTCCGCAACCGCAGAGAAGTATTCCGCGACGCCTTCCCAATGCAGGACCGCATCGTCGCCCTGCTCCGCGAGGCTCCGCAAACCGTCCCCAGCCTCGCCTCCGCACTGGGGACGCCCACCGACAAAGTAATGCTTTGGCTCATGGCGATGTGGCGCTATGGTCAGGTTACCCCGACCGGGAAACCCGACGCTGAAGGGTATTACCAATACAGGCTAAACGCCTAAGGCCCTATGGAGGAGGAGACCATGCCGATAGTCAGCGCAGACTTCGCCAGATCGATGAGGCTGTCCCACACCTTCAATGCAAACGCCTGCATCAACTGCGGTACATGTACGGCACTTTGTCCCATCGGGCTCCGCACGTTGCCGAGAACCGTATTCCGTTATGCGCTCATGGGGCTGGAAGACAAGATTATAGAGAGCACGGATACGATTTTTACCTGTCTTCTCTGCAAACTGTGTGAAGACAAATGCCCCGCGGATGTAAAAATAACGGAGAATATCCGCACCTTGAGGACGTATTTCAATCGCGACGTGTTCGAAGGTAAGCGGACACAACCGGCATCGCCGGCGATTCGCGCTATTCTTGGCATTCTGGGTGACAACATTGCCAGGCGCCACAGCGCACTGCCGCTGTCTACCAAGGCGCATACCCGTTGGGCCAACGGGCTCGATATCCCCCGAGGCGGCGAAACGGTCCTCTACACCGGCCAGATGTATCAACTCATACCATCGATCCGCGTTATGGCCACTTCCTTATCCAGGTTCGAAAACTCGTGGGTCACCAGGTTTTTTGGGATAGGCCGCGCAATTAATAAAGCGATCAACGTCTCCCGGTTTATGGCTCGCCCGCCGCGCAGCGAGCAAGACAAGTATGACAATATGATCCGGAACATCGCTGTCCTCTTGCGGTCCGCGTGGGTGGATTTTGGATACCTCTACGAGGAGGATCTCTATGCCGGCGCATTGGCCTATGATCAGGGTCTCGATGAAGTGTTCGAGCAGCAGGCGCGGCGGGTGGCTGCGATTTTCAAGCGCAGGGGCGTCACGCGAGTAATTACAGTCGACCCGCACACGACGGATATGCTTCGGACGGCGTACCCGAAAGTGCTAGAGAACTTCGACGTTGAGGTAAAGAGCTACCTGGAGGTGCTCGCCGAAAAAACACCCGAGGTGTTTCACAAGGCGGATGCCGATGTGGTCATTCACGACTCGTGCGTTTATGCCAGGAATCAGGGGATTATCGACGAGCCGCGGATGCTGCTGAAAAACGCCGGGTACCGGATAAACGATCCCGAGTACTCTGGGAAAGAGACTCACTGTTGCGGCGGCCCCATAGAATCCCTCTTTCCGGGCAAGGCTCACGAAATAGCGGTGGAGCGAGTCCGGCAACTGGCGGCTTTTGGCTGTCCGGTGGCCACGATGTGCCCGATTTGTCTCGTCAACTTGAAATCGGCCGCTGGAAGGGAAGGCCCTGAGATCCGGGATATTTCGGAGTACCTGACGGCACCCTACAGTTCTGCCGGAATACCTTTAACGGAGCACTTGAATGCCAGACAATGAAGAAGAACAACAGACGGAAAAGATAGTCATCATAGCCACGCACGGCGTAGAAGACCCCGAAAGAGCGTGTCTTCCTTTCGTGGTAGCCGATGCCGCGCTAGCCATGGACGTTCAGGCGGTCGTCATTCTTCAAGGGACGGCGGTCACCTTGGCCAAGAAGGGATGTTACGAGCACGTCTTTGCGGCGGGTCTCCCTCCTTTGAAGGACCTTGTGGATTCCTTCATCCAACAGGGTGGAACTTTGCTGGCTTGCGCGCCTTGTCTGAGCGAGCGCAAGATCACCAAAGACATGCTCGTGGAGTCCGCCCAACTCATCAAGGCGGCCCGGGTTGTTACCGAAGTCCTCGAAGCCAAGGCCACGCTTAACTATTGATGCAGGAAGGAGAAAGGTATGTCCATAATCGCGATATCGAGGGGCTCGTTGAGCGCCGCAACAAAATTGGCAGAGGGCCTAAGCTCCAAGTTGGGAAGCGCCGTCATTACACGCGAACAGGTCCTGGAGGGCGCCGAACGTTACGGAATCGCCGAGACCGGCCTGGAAATGAGGGACATCGTGTCCCAACACCCGCCGGGGTTTTGGGAAAACTATGCCGACGCCCGCAAACACTATCTTGCATGTTTCAAAGCGACGCTCTTTGATTTCGTGCTACAGGGGCCCATCATCTATCATGGCAACCTTGCCCAGTTCCTTTTGAACGAGGTGCCTTTCGTGCTGAGGGTACGGGTGAACGCGCCATTGGAGAACCGAATCGAGGCCATGATGGCTGAGTTGGGGGTGTCCAGGCAGGACGCCATGCGCAGGATTGAGGCTATCGATAGGGAAAGGAGACGGTGGACGGAGTTCCTCTACGACGTGGACGTGATGAACCCCATCCACTTTGACGTTGTCCTGAACCTCAGCAGAATGACCATCCAGGATGGCATACAGATGATAGCCGCCGCGCTGGAGAATGAGCAGTTCCGCCGGACGGAGGAGGCGCTCAAAACCGTCAGGGACATGCACCTCGCCACGATCGCCCAGATCCGGCTGATGAGCAACCCCGATACGTACGGCTTGGCTCTAAACGTAACGGCTGATTCCTCCGCAGGGAAGGTTACGGTGATCGGGCGTTTCCCCGTAGGCGACGCGAAGGTGATCGAGAATGAGATCCGGTCGGCACTGTCGGGGCTCGGATCGGTGAGAGAAGTCGATGTGCGTGTCAGGATTGGTTAGAGCCTTGCCTGCCTCGAAGCCAGGCCAGATCCTCAGGGAGAGACGGTATGCCTGAAGGGCAGCAGCTTGTCTACATCTTTACTGCGGCAGGGGACCGGCCAGAGGACGCTGTAACGGGGTTCACTCTGGCGACAGTCGGCCTCTCCATGGGCCACGAGGTTACGATTATTCTTCTTGGCTACGGAACTCTGCTCGCCAAGAAGGGCTATGCCGAGACCGTGCACGCGCCAGAACGGCAGCCGCTTAAGACGCTCCTGACGGACTTCCTCGCGAGCGGCGGCAGGGTTCTGTGCTGCATCCCCTGTATCAAGGGACGAAAGATGGACGCCGGCGACCTTGTCGAAGGCGTTGAGCCCTGCACCGCGGTCGCCGTCAGCGAGGAGATTGCGGTGGCCGGCAACGTGATCTCGTTCTGACGGAGTCAAGTATAAGGGCGCGAGGACCGTCACGCCGGTCAGGACACTCAGCCAACGATTCGAATCCAAGTGGAGAACGCCTTCGGACCGACATGTCCCGTGATCAGGCCGTCAGCGCCGAGTTCCACGACGCGCTTGCCCGCTTGGATGCCTGCGCCTTGCGCGGGATTCAAGTTCACGGAATTGTCTGCGGCCGAGAACGCGCCGGAGTCCGTATCCAGCACGATGAAGTACTTGGCCCGGCCGAAACGCGGGTCCAGCGGGGACTGCAAGTTGTTCCCCTGAGAGGTCACTGCGAGTTTTATGAACGCTCCTGTTTGGGTTGGATGAACAAAGAACGTCAAGCGCGCGACGTTTCGATTTCCGGAGACTTCAGCTTGCGGTACAGTGTGCTGGGATTGATCCCCAGTTCCCGCGCTGCGTGAGTGCGGTTCCCGTTGTGCCGCTCGAGCGCCGCTTCGATCAGGTGTCTCTCCATGGAGCAGAGGCTTATCGATCCGCCGGCTCCATGTGCCCGCGCTGTGGCTGGCCGCAGTTCGGGCGGCAAGTGGTGCGACTCGATACATCCACCGCGACACATCACGAAGGCCTGTTCGATGATGTTCTCCAGCTCGCGCACGAGCACGGCTTCATTCGCTGCCCTGATCCGTTGCTTGCCCCCTCGCGCACTACGGCGGAGGGGATCTTTGTTGCGGGAGCGGCGGCGGGCCCCAAGGACATTCCCGACTTCATCGTGGAAGCAGGTGCGGCGGCGATGGAGGCTACGATTTACCTGCGGAGAAACGGCGGCTCGATGGGCGTCGTAAACGCAGACGGGGACCGCACCACCGAAAAGGCCGCTCCGCCAGTCCGGACTGTCAGATGCCCCCGACGCGTTCACCGAACCACGAATACAAGGCGCAACCACCAAGGGTGGGCGTTTACATCCGCCCTTGCGGCGGAAACATCTTGGACGTCGTAGACGTAGGGAAAGTGACGGATACCGCGAGCCATCTGCTGGATGTCGTGGTCGCGCGGCAGAACACGTTCATGTGTTTCGATCCCGGGCGCCAGATGATCATCGAGGACATCGTCAAGGAAGGGCTCAACCGTGTTGTCGTTGCCGCGTGTTCACCGAGCCTCCACGCCCCATCCCTCTGCTCGTTCAGGAGCTGGGTGCCCGCCCACGCTGAGCCGTATGCAGAAGGCCAGCTCCCCCAGGCAAGAATTCGCCGGTCGGTAGCGGTCGCCCTGTAGCTGTTTGCGCCACGCTCGAGCTCTCAGCCGGCAGACACTACCTGCTCGCCGCAGAGGTAAACGGATTCAATCTGAAGGGCGTCCGATTCGGGCCGAAACACGACCAGGTTCGCCAGTTGGCCGGTCGTGAGTTCCGGACACACCGAGCCGTGCGGAAGAACGCGGGCAGGGTTGGCCGTAGCCGCTTGAAGCGCTTGCTGAAGGGGTACGCCCGTGAACCTAGAAAAGACCGAGACAGCACGATTCATCGTAAGCGCCGAACCCGCCAGGCTCGTCCGGTCGGCCATGACCACTTGGCCGGTCGGCAGCAGTTCTATGTTCACGCCGACAAGCACGTAAGGGCCGGGCGGCAGACCCGCCACGTGAACTGCGTCCGTGACGAGAATGCAGCGGTCGATTCCTTTCACGCGGCAAATGATGCGGACGACCTCCGGCGGCAGGTGAAACGTGTCGCAGATCATACCTGCGACGAGGCGGTCATCGTCCAGTTGGGCCCAGAACGGCGCTCTGTGCCGGTGGATCATCTGCGGATTGCCGTTACCGAGGTGGGTATTCATCCGGGCGCCGGCCTCCGCCGCCATATGCACCTGTTCCAAGGTCGCGTCCGTGTGGCCAATAGCGACAGTGATCCCGGCCTGGCGCGCTTTCCGAATCATCTCAATGGCTCCCGGCAGCTCCGGAGCGAGTGTCAGGATGCCAATGCGTCCTCCCGCCGCTTCCTGCCACTTGGAGAATTCGTCCCAGTCCGGATCCCGGAGAAACCGCGCGTTGTGCGTCCCCTTCGCCTGTCTCGAGATGTAAGGGCCTTCAAGGTGATAACAAGGGATCGTGCGCGCAAGCCTGGCGTCGGCGCCCCGAGCCTCCTCGAAGATCCGGAAGTTCCGATCGAGACCCTCGAACGAGTTCGTGATCAGCGTGGGGCAGAAGCTTGTGACGCCGGTCTTCCAGATTTTCGGCATCAGCGAAATCAGTTGTTCCGGTCTGAGGTCCGGATCGGAAAAATTGACGCCTGCAAATCCGTTGAGCTGAATGTCGATCAAGCCCGGGGCGATGCAGACTTTCCCGGGCCGTTCGGGCCCCAGCATCGTCACCTCGGCGATCCTCTCCCCTTTCAAGCCGATCTGGGCACAGCCCTGACCGGGGATGTTCGCCTCAATCTGTGTTGCGGGGGGTTGTGCGGCGCCGGCTGCCAGTCTAAATAGCGGCAGTCCGGCCCCAGCAGTCAAGAATTTTCGCCTCGAAGATTCTTTCTTCATGCTTTCTCCTTCGGTGCTTGGCGCAAGTGACCCAGCAGTGCTCGGTCGAAGACCAATGCGTGAATGCGACCGCACGCATCGCACCCTCATTGATCAATTATATTTGAACCGCATCCGAACCCGGTTGCGAATCTGCTACCGCCTCCGGCAAGAGTGCTGCAAGCTTGCCCCCTACCGCTTGGTGGCAGCAAAATAGCCGGCGTTCTTCTGTGCAAAGTGCGCCAGTTCGGGCGGCCGGACGCACGGAAGTCGGCTTGGTGCCAGCGCTGAAAACCTCGTATTGATCGCCAATCCGATGACGGAGGAGCCCCTCAGCCATCTGACTCCGGGCAGAACTGTCCGTGCACAAGACCAACAATCGGGGCTTGCTCAATGTCATAACCACCTCGGCTACGGCTTCCGTGCCCGAATGAACGCACTCGTGAACTTGCCGTCAATCACCGGAGCAATTGCATCCACGTCAACACCTTCTGTCGCGAGAAACTGTCGGGCGTCTTCGATCCTGTAGATGCGAGCCGGCTCGATGTCGATTTCAACGAAGCCCGCGGCGGCGAGCTTCCCACGGTAATTCTCTTCAGTGAGAGCTCCGGCCACGCATCCCACCCACAACTCAACATTACGCCGGATCTGGGGCAGCACCACTGTCGCGTTTGAGCCTCGATCGAGGCGGACTTCCACTACCGCGTCGTCCGGATTGGGCGCAGGCAGGTAATTGATCTCGGCGATTTTGCCTTGAACGGTTTCCATTTGGACGGCAGCCTGCGCTGTCGTCCGCCCGGTATCGGACCGATACTGCGCACAATCGGGACAATTGCCATGGGAGTGATGGCAGTAATGATCGCATTCGTGACGCCAGCAATTGCGCGCGGACGCGGGCACCATCCCGAGAATGCCTGCAAGCAAGATCAGGCCCACAGTCGAAGCAGCTTTCATACGAACCTCCCGTTAGCTGCAAGTCACATCTATGTTGTCATAGCTACCGATGCACCGCAAAACCCTGCCTTCACCGGAAAGGAACCGCAACAACCTGTCCGGAACGTATCACTGCGAGGAGGGGCGGGCGGCGGTTCTGGCCGAACTCGTCCCACTCGATATGGCCGCTCGCGCCCTCATAATGAGGCAGAGCTGCGATTGGGTCCCGAGTCCGGGCGCGGTTCAGGCCCGCCCTGCGGATGGCTGCAACAGGGACGCGGACGGAATCGTAAGCGCAAGCCGCAGCATAGTCGGGCTGGCTGCCGAAGCGTTGGGCGAAGCGTCGGCGGAATGCCGGCGCGGGTTCGCCGACCCAGGGGAATAGCACGCCCTCGGCTGCGGTCCCAGCCTGCGCGGCAAACGAAGCGCGGCCGAACAGAGGCCCTCCGGCGATCACGCCCGGGAATGCCTCGTCTCGCAGGTGCTTCACCAGGCGGGCGCTGTCGCCCACCCCCGCGACGACGGCGATTGCGTCTGGCCTGGCATTCGAGGCATTGCGGGCCAACTCCGAGAGGTCGGGGCGACCCGGTTCGAACTCGAGCTGCAATTTGATCTTCGCGTTCTCTCGGACACAGGCAGCCTTCAGATATCCGCAAAACGCCCGCGAATCGTGGTCCGTTGCCGATAGGATCACGAGAGTTCGGCCGCGCAAGGCCCGGGCCAGCACGGCGCAGTGCGTGTCATCGCCTTGCACGATCGAGAACATCCACGGCACCCCGGCCATGTGGATGCTCCGATCGGTAGCCACAGGGTTCACCAGGCTGAGCAGAGCTTTCACAACCACCTGCTCGGCCAAATGCGTGCCCGCGCCCTCGATCGAGCCGATGATGGCCCAGACGCGGTCCTTGAACGCCATACGGGTAACGAAGGCGGCGCCCGCACGCCAGGGATTCTCTGACCATCCTGAAACCAGACGGAACGGCTTGCCGTAGTAGCCTCCCTCGCGATTGGCCTCCTCGATCGCCAACGTGGCGCCCTGCCAGAGAATTCCGCCGTCCGGATGGGAATCGCTGGCAGGTCCGTAGTAGCCGATCAGGACCTCCCGAATGTCTTCCGGCTCGGGCAGTTCCCGGCCGGGTCCCTCGAACGTGCTCGGGGATTTGCGGCTGTCTTTGTACGCAGTGGGAGCCTGGCGGGGCGCCTCTTGAGAAGCGCCCCAGAAGCCACAGCAAACCAGAAGTGCGGCTAACCGCTTCATGAGGTGCTCGGCTTCGTCAGCCCGACGCCTTCGGGGGTTCGCCTTGGTATGTTCGGTTTGGGAACGTGCAGGTCTTCTCGAGAGTAGTATTTCCAGCGCCCGCGCTCGAACCGCGCCAGGAACACCTCGCCAATATCGTCCAGCGCTCCGCTGAGCAGGATGTCGCCCGTGACGCCGGGAAACGGCCTGGTCCGGTACGCCAGCAAGTCCCGGATCTTCGCCCGGTTGAGGCCCGCAACCTGTGTGGCCCAAATGAGCATATTCATGCCGTCGTAGCCGTGGGCCGCATACGTTTCCGGCTCCTGGCCGAACCGCTGCTTGAACCGCTCTCGGAAGGCGAGAAACTTCGGGTCCTGGCGGTCGGGATTCCATGGGAAGCCGACGATGACGCCCTCGGCATTCGGTCCGGCGGCTTGGACGAATTCATCCGAGACCGTGCGGTCACACCCGTAGAAGGGCTGCGTCATCCCCATGCTGCGCATCTGGTTGAGAACCAGGGCGCCCTCGGCGGCGTCGCCCCAGTGCACCACCGCGTCGAGCCGCGCCGCTTTGAGCCGTTCGAGTTGCATCGTGAAGTCGGTCGAGCCGACTTTGTAGGCCATTTCGATGAGCACCGGACGCTTGAGCCGACGCGCGCTGTCGCGCACCTCGCGGACGCCGAAGCGGCCGTAGCGGTTCGACGAGCGGATGATCCCGATGCGCTTGTGGTCCATCTTGCGGATGATGTAGTCGATCAGGAGGTAGCCCATCTGCCGGTCGTCGCCGATGCAGCGCATCACCCAGGGGATGTTCGTCTCGATGAAGGTCGGGTCGGTGTCGCCCGAGTTCATCATGACCAGCTCGGCCTTGAGGGCCACCCGAATCGCGATGTGGCTGTTCGCGCCATCGATGGTTCCGAGGATGGCCCACACCGGATCCTGGTACGCCATCCGGATGATCTCGTTGCCGGAGGCGCCCCAGAGGCCGTTGTCGTTCCTGGTGACGAGCTCGAAGGGAATCTTCCGTTTGAGGTAGCCGCCGCGGGCGTTCGCTTCCTCGATGGCCAGCCGCGCGCCCCGAAGCATGTTGATACCGAGCGCCTCCTCGTGGCTCTTGCCGCCGGTGGCTACGGAAACGGTGGACATGATCGGCCCGATGAAGCCGAGCTTGACGGTTTTGAGGGCCGGTCCCGGCTCCGGAATTGCCCGGCCCGGGCCGGTGTATTCCATCTGGGTCAGAAAGTGACGCTTGTATGGCTTCACGCCGCCGTATGGCTCGACGTCTTCGGGCGTATTGCCGTAGTTGGTGTCGATTCTGAGCGGGAGGTTGGGCGTCTGGTACGCGGTCAGCCCGCCGATCGCTTTCACGACTTGGTCGGTGGCGGGATCGTCGAGCACGATCCAGGGCTCGAGCTTCGAATCCGGTTTGTACTGTCCGAGCCCGAGCGCGGCGGACGCGAACAGCAGCAAAACGATACGCAGCCTCATTTGGAGGCTCCTTTCGGCGCCGCTTTCGCCAGCATCTTCGGGCGCTCGCGCAAACCGGGGTAGTATCCGTCGCCGATGCCCCAGCCCAGGCCCTGCGCCGTAGCGAGCCAGACATCGTTGCCGTCGATGTCCGCGTTGATGATGAAGTTGTGCGGGATGCCGACGGGCATCTCGACGGTCTCGAGCACTTCTTTGTCGTGCGTGACGATCGCTTTCCCGCCTTTGCCCGTCGGATCGCGCGTGTACGCAACCCAGGTATTGGTGGCAAAATCGGTGATCGCCCCGGCGCCCTTGTCCGAGCAGAACCAGGCCTCGTCGGCGCTACGCGCCTTTACGTTGTTGTTGAAGTCGCTCGGCAAGCCGGAATCCATGTTGTAGTAACCCCTCCAGTTGCGGCCGTCGTACCGGCACCCGCCGAAGTATGCCGACACCCACAACACTCCTTCGGCCTGCTGCGCGCCGGTCGTAATCACGTGTATGATCCCGTCGTCCCGATAGAGATCGATCTCCATTTCGCCATCCGGATCCACGTAGTCCTTCCAACGGTTGGCTTTGATGTCGTACTCCAGCACGCCGCTTCCCCAAACCGCCAGGAACACCTTGTCGGAGCCGTTGTAGCTGACGTTATAGTTCCAGATCTCCTCCATCGGCGCGTTCTTCTCAGTGAAGATGCTCCACTCATGGGTCTTGACGTTGAGCCGGCTCGCTCCGGCCGTCGTCGCCGCCCAGACGTTGTCGTTTTCGACCGCCACGCCGTAGACGACATCGTTCACCAGGCCGCTGTTGAGCTGGTGCCAGTGGTCGAAGCGGCCGCCGCTGAACCGGGCCAGCCCGCCGCCGAACAATCCGAGCCACACATCGCCGGTCTTCTTATCCACGTCGATGGCGGTGACGGCGCGGAACGGCAGCCCGTCCTTCTCGGTCCAGCTTTTGATCTTGCCGGTCCGCTTGTCGAGCATGGCCAGGCCGTCCTCGGTCCCGATCCACACCCGCGGGCCGTCAACCTTCACGGCAAAAATGTGATCGTTCGGAAGCCCGTCCTCGACGGTGAATTGCTTCCACTTGGTGTAAACGTAAGGCAACTTCAGATTCCCGCTCTGCGCGGGCGGGCCGCCTGCGAAGGCTAGGCCGGCGAGCGCGCCCAGAGCGATTGAGGCTGCGATTCTCATCTTCTTCCCCTCCTCACAGCGTCTTAAGGTACTCGATCAGGTCATTCAACTGGTCCTTGGTCATGTCGTTGGTCACCCCGTGCCTGTCGTCCGGGTTGTAAACGGTCCAGATCTCCTCGAGAGTCGCCGCCATGCCGTTGTGCAGGTACGGCGCCGAATCGTAAATGTTGTTCAGGTGCGGCGTGTCGAAGCGGCCCTGGCGATCCGACGGCTGCCTGGTGCCGACATCATGCACCTGCCGGTCGGTGAAGTACGGCGGGAAATGGCAGGTGATGCACCGGTTCTCTGCCGGGATCATCCGGCCGTCATTCGTCATCGTGCGTTCAAAGATGGCTTTTCCCCGCCGCTGGGCCGGGTTGAGCGGCGCTCCAAGCTTGCGATAGCGGTTCGGCGGGCGCTCGATCGTGGTCACATACAGGTCCACCGCCGACAATTCCCCCGGCGTGAACGGCAGCAGGCGCGTGAAAAACACGGACAGGCGTGCTCCGCATTGCCGGGACAAGCTCGGATTCGTGCCCTCCCACTTAAATGGCGCGGTGTCGAGAATGCCGCGCAGCGTGCGGTTATCGACGGGGCTGACGCCGATTCCGTCCGCTTCGATGTCGTATGTCACGCCATCGATGTGCCCGTCGGGATGGCAGGATGCGCACGAGTGCTGATGGCGGAAGGTGATATTGGCGCTGTGGAACAGCAGTTCCCCCCGCCGGTGCTGGGTGATCTCGGGCGATCCGCCCAGGTCGATCCGCGAGACAACTTCGAGCTTTTGAAGGTCGATCACGCTGAGGGAATCGTCGAGCGAGTTGGCGACGTAGGCCACCCGACCGCCGGGTGCGACCAGCACACCCCGCGGGTTGTTCTTCACCGGAATGTGCTTGACGACGAACTCGGTCGGGTAACCCTGGTGATTGGGGATGACGTGCCCGCGTTCGTACTTCGTCGCCCGGCGCAGGATCGCGGTCAGCTTCGCGATGTCCACGACGGCCACGCGGTCGGTTCCGGCGCTCGTCACCAGCGCGTAGCGGCCGTCGGGTGTGCAGGCCACGCCGCTCGCATCCGCGAAGCCCATGTTCGGCTCATCCAGCAAAACTTGGTCAACATCGCCGTCTCTCCAGATGATGGCGAGCCCGTTGGTGATCGTCCAGCCCTGCATGAGGCGGGTCATCGGCACCAGGCTCTTCGTGCGGTTGAGCGTGGCGAGCGCGAATTTGCCGCTCGGATGCCAGTCGACGCCCATCATCAGGTTGGCGCCATCGACGACGCGCCGGTCGTCCACCACCGCGCGCTCGGCCTCAATCGAAGTCACCTCGGAGACGAACGGGGTCCGCAGCGGGGCAAACCGCGCCAGCATGTTCGTGACGAATATGGTTGCGCCGTCGGGCGAGAGCGCCATCGACCACGGCCCGCGGCTCGCACTCAGCATCTTCACGTAGCTGAGGGAGGCGATATCAAAAACGGAGATGTCCTCAGAGGACGTGTTCGCAACGTAGAGGTACTTGCCCTGCCGGTCCGTGAGCACGCCGTGGGGCTCGTCGCCGGCCTCGAGCGTTTTTACGACCTTGCGCGAACCGGCGTCGATGACGGAAACCGTGTCGTCGTGTCGGTTGCTGACAAAGGCCAGCTTCCCGTCCGGCGTGAACGCGACATCGATGGGCATGCCGCCGACCGGGATCTCGGCCACCGGCGCCCGCGTGGCGGTGTCCACGACCATCACGGAGTCCGCGGCTTCACAGGTAACCCAGAGTTCTCTGCCGCCCGGCCGCAGCGCCATGTTCAGGGGGTCCTTGTAGTGCGCTTCGTGGTCGCCTTTCGTGGCAGCCGGGGGCTTAGAAGGGTGGGCGATCTTCCTCATGCCGGCCGCAGCGTCGAACTTCTTGTCGTGGCAGCCGAGGCAGGTTTCCGGGCCGGGAGACCTCAGCCCGGCCTGCATCGCGCCGCGCTTGTCGCGCATGACGGCTTCGAACATGTAGTCGCTGCCCGGGCCGTGGCAGGCCTCGCAGGTCACTCCCTCGTCGACAGTTGATGAGGCAGTGTGGGCGGCGCCGAACGCCGTGCTGTGGCACTTGAGGCATTCCGGTGCGCTCTGCGGATCGACCGAAATGCCTTTCTTAACCGCCTGCTGGTACGCCGCCGGTGTGGACAACACGCTCCAGGCGCGCGCGTGCGGGCTCATTCGCCAGACGCTGTACTGGTGGCCCATCATCTCGCCTTTGTGGCAAGACCCGCACTGCGCCGCGCCCACATATTTGTGTCCCGGGTGCTCGGCCGCCGGAGGCGAGAAACTCGGTATTTTTCCGATCTCCCGGCCGGTCTTGGGCAGCGGATGTGCGATCTCGGCCATCGCCTTCTTTACGTCGATTTTGGGCGACTTCAGAACGGCGACGTGCGACCCCTTTTCGATGTGGCAGCCCATGCAGAGCCGCTCGTCCGGCATCCGCAGCCCGGCCTTCATTGCCTCCTGCGGATTGCGCATCACGGCTTCGGTCATATACTCGCTGCCCGGACCATGGCAGGCCTCGCACTGCACGCCCTCTTCGGTTCGGAAGCCGTCATCCTTCTCCCAGGCCTCGGCGTTGTACGCCGTCGCGTGGCACCCCAGGCAAATGGCGGCCTCCTGCGGCGCCTGCCGCAAGCCGCTGATCGCTACAATCTGCTTGGATTCGGGCCGGGCGAGCGCCGCGTACGCGCGGCTGTGTTTGGAGTGCAGCCAGAGACCGTACTGGTTGCCCAGGCCTTTTCCCGCGTGACACGCCCCGCAGGCCCGCGCCCCGACGTACACTGGCTGCTTCGGAGCGCCGTGCAGGCTCGCCAGTACCACGAACACCGCCGATATAGCCCCGGCCGAAATCAGTCTCCTTGCTCTGATCATTGCTTTGCTCCATTCGCCTTTGCTACGGCGGCTTTGGTCTCATGCAGATATTTCACGAACTGGTTGGCCTTGAGCTTCGGGAACTGCTGGACAGTGCCGTCCGGCCATCGAATCTCGACGTCGGCGCAGTCCTCTTTCGCCAACCCGAAGTGCACTCGGCCGTCGCCCTGCGACAGGAAGCCGCGCACCGGGTTGACATCCTCGATTTGCTTCAGTGATCCGCTTGTAACGGTCACTCGCGCGCCGATCGCCAGCCGCGACCCCGTCGGGAATTTCAGCACCGGCTCGATGGTCAGCCAATGATTCCGGTTGCCGCCGTCATTCCGCAGGATTCTGGGATAGTCGTTGATGTTTATGATCACCAGGTCGATATCGCCGTCGTTGTCCAGATCGCCCCACGCGGCACCCCGGCCCACGTATTTCTCGAAGAAGTATTGCCCCGAGCGGCGCGACACATCCTCGAACGTGCCGTCGCCCTTGTTGCGCATCAGCGTGTCTTCCTGCACGTACTCGTGGTGCGCGTCGCCGTGTGTGGTGAAGATGTCCAGCCAGCCGTCGTTGTCATAATCCAGCAGAATGCCCGCCCAGCCGGCGTACTGCCCCATCACCTGCGACAGGCCCGCCTGCGCCGTGCGGTCCATGAAGCCTTTCTTCCCGGTGTTGATGAACAGGATGCAGTAGTTCAGGTTGGGGACGAACACGTCGAGGAGGCCATCGCGGTTGACGTCGCCCGAAAATGGGCCCATCGACGAGACGCCCTGCCCGTTTTCGCCGTAGGCGACATTCATCTGGAGCGCTTTCTCGACGAATGTTCCCTTGCCCGTGTTCTCGAAGTAGTGGGTCTCCATGGCATCGTTCGCCACCCAGATGTCGAGGAACCCGTCGTTATTGAAATCGGCGGCGCTCGCGCTCATGCCCCGGCCGTCCGGCTGCCAGAGGCCGGCCTTCTTGGTCACATCCGTGAATGTGCCGTCGCCGTTGTTGCGATACAGGACGTCGGGCTGCCCATTGTAGGCGAGCGGGCCAGGGTAGCCGTCGGCGGCGTAGAAATCGCCGAACTTGCCTTCGTCGTACTCCAGGTAGTTGCAGACGTAAACGTCGAGCCAGCCGTCGTTGTTGTAGTCCAGCGATACCGCCGAAAGGCTCCAGTGCTTATCGCCCAGCCCAGATTTGGCGGTGACGTCGGTGAACGTGCCGTCTCCGTTGTTGTGGTACAGGATGTTCTCGCTGTAGTTGAGAACGTACAGATCGACGAAGCCGTCGTTGTCGTAGTCGGCCGCCGAGCAGCCCGAGCTGAAGATGCCTTTGCCGCCCACGCCGGCTTTTTCGGTCACATCGACAAAGCGGTTGTTTCCGAGGTTCTTATAAAGCCGGTTGGAGAGCTTACCCCGGAGGTCGCGGCCCTCGTTGTCGCTGACGCCTTTAGTCCAGGCGCCCGTCACGAAATAGATATCGAGCAGGCCGTCGTTGTCGTAGTCGAAGATGCACACGCCCGCGCCGGTGCCTTCGACGATGTTGTCCAGATGGTGGTCGCCGTAGCTGTGCTTGAAGGTAATGCCGGACTCTTTCGTGATGTCCGTGTAGACAGGAAGCTCGGACTGTTGCGCGGCGAAGACGAGCACGGCGCCAGCCGCGAGGAAAAGCGCTCTCATCGTTGTCCTCCCGCGGCGGCCGACTTCGATCCGCCGCCATTACCGGGCAGGCTGTTGTAGTGGGCGCCAAGATCGATCCATTCGACGATGGCTCGCTTCTCGGCTGCGGTCAGCGTAGACGAGCCGGCGGGCGGCATCCTCTTCGGCGCGGTGCCGGGCGCAGGATGGTCCCACGGCCGCGAGGTGTTGCGCCCGAAGATGGCCCACACCAGCGGGCTCGTCCGCGCCACACCGGGAGTGACGTAGCGGAACACGCCCGTCTTGAGATCTTTCACCAGCAGCGCTTCGTACGCGGCGCTGAAGTGCTGGCCTTTGCCGGACAGCTTCGGCTGCGCCGCGCCGCTATGGCAGGCGGCCGTCGCGCACCTCTGCCCCAGCAGGGGTGCGATGTCGCGCTCGAATTCGACCGTCCGCCGGCGCTCGGGCGGGAGCATCAGGTTCGCTGCGGGCCGCGTGAGCGCGCTCGCCATGACGTTTTCCGGCGTGCGTTCACCGTCCTCGTGGCAGCCGATGCAGCCGCGGTGTTCCTTGTTCTTGGCCCAAATCCACGCGCTGGACCGCATGGCCATGCCGTTCTCATCCAAGGCCTGGATCTGCACCGGCAGATTGGCCGGGATCTGCGCGTTGAACGAGCCGTCTTCGTCCGCATCGATCTCGCCGAGAAACCGTTTCTGCAACAGGGGCGAAACGCTGTCTACCGTGGTGCCGCCGGCGACCGGGCGCGGCAGGCCCTCGAGCAGGCGGATCCGCTTCACCGAGCCTTTTGGCCAGAGCCGCGAGCTAACGTCGGTCTCGTAGAGATTCAGGCAGTACAGCTTCGCCCACGCCTGCTTCTCATCGACGACGGACGAGCGGCCGTCCGAAACCGCTCGCGGAACCAACGCCTGGGCCTGGATGTTGTGCATGTCCGGGCTGTCGAAAACCGGGTCGAGATTGCCCGTCTCCGGGTCGAGGCGGAAAATGCCGTATGTTCCACTGCCGTTTGCCGGCCGGCGCGATACGAGCACGGCGCCATTCGGCAGCGGAGATGGCGAGTGGTACAGGTGCGCCGCCGGGAGCGCAAGGCGTCTGTAAGAGTGAAGGTTGCGGCGGAGGTCCATCACGGCGAGCGATCCGGCGCCGTCCCATGCCACCGCGCTCGCGTCCACAAACATGACCAGCCGTCTGGCGGTCACACACGCCATGTGTTTGATGCGGCGGCCCTGGCCTCCCGAGAACGTGGCGTAATCCGTGCCGTCGATATTGGTGGCGAGCAGCTCGATCCGTCCCCGCAGCCCGTGGCTCAAGTCGTGACGTTCCCAACCGGAGAACAACATCCTGCCGTCAGGCAGCATAGCAGGGTCAAACGCGCCCGAGGGGTTGTAGGTCAGGCGCCGCGCCCCGGAGCCGTCCATACGCGCCGAGTAGACGGCGGTCGCCGGCGCCTCGCCGTACTCGGCAAAAGCGGCGGGCGCGTCGCTGACGAATGCGATCTGTGGCATCGGCCCCGGGTCATCGAGGTAGAAGATCGGCGACTGGTAGATCGGCGAGCGACAGTCGCCCAGGTCATGGGTGATCTGGCGAAGGCCCGATCCGTCGGCGTTCATCTCATAGATGTTCCAGTGGTCGGTCGCGCTTTTCTTGCCCGCGAACAGGATCCGCTTGCCGTCGAAGGAGACCGCCGGATCGGCGGCGCTCGCGAACTGCGGAGTCAGGACACGGGACGAGCCGTCGCGGGCCAGCAGCATGAGACGGCCGCCGTCTCCGTAAGCTCCGCGAAGCATACCACCGGCGAGCGCTCTCGCCTTGGACACCCTCGCGGTGGGAATCTGGGTGAAGACGACATCCCAGGGCTGTGCCATGCCGGCCCTGCCGGCCTGCCGCGACCGCGACACAGAGGGGGAACCGGTATCGCGCGACCAGCCGGCAATCGAGACCAGCCCGGCAACCGCCAGGGCGAAGAGAGGGTTGAGGCGCCGCATTCGTCCTCTTGAGACTAGGGGTGCAGGGCCGAACAGGCCACGACCGGCCACCGGGGTCACGCCTCGCCGTTGCGCCGGAAAATCGCGATCGCCTCGATTTCGACCAACAGCTCGGAACGGCACAGGTGCGCCTGGATTCCGGTCGAGGCCGGCAGCGGATCAAGCTCCTGCGCTTTGTAGAACGCGGTTCTTTCCTCGTTGAACGCCTCGTAGTCGCAGTCGATGTCGCGCAGGTAACACGTCGTCCGGACGACGTCTTTCCACGTTGCCCCTTCCGACTCGAGCAGTTTCGTGATGTTGAGGTACGTCCTGCGGCATTGGGCGCGGAAGTCCCCGATATGAACGGAACGCCCGTTTTCATCGACGCTGGCGGTGCCGGAGATCAGCAAGAGCACGAACTCGCCGAATTCCAGCCGCAGGCCGCGCGAAAATGAACTCGGCTTGGCGTATGAAAACGCCTCGCTCAGGATCTCTGGCGCGCTGACCGCCTTCTTTTCGATGCTGGTCGCACGACCGATGGTGGTGAGTGCTTCGGTGATGGTCACCCCGATCCTCCTGTCGGATCATCCGGCATCGCGGGGGTACGCCGGTGGACCTCAAGCACCCAACTAGTGGAAGCCGACTAGTGGAACTCCACTCTCCGCGACCCGGGTTTCCAAGCTAGAGCAATGTGCCTCTAGCTGTAGTATGCACCTATACTGACACAAGTCTCTGGGGATGGCAAGTCGCTCGCTGAACTGAGTCACGCACGAGGGGAGCAGCCGTTGAGCAGCCGCATCTTCCGGACGATGAACACGGCCATCTCGAGTGCCTGCTCGTAACTGAGGCGTGGATCGAGCTGCGAGCGGTAAGCCAATTTCAGGTCTGCCTCGCTCACGGAACGCGCTCCTCCGATGCATTCGGCAACGGCTTCGCCCGTCAGCTCAATGTGCACTCCGCCCAGACGGCTGCCGCTTGCGAAATGGATATCGAAAGCCTGGTCCGGTTCGCTCAGTATCTCGTCAAAGCTGCGGGTGTCCTCCGCAATGATTCCATCCGCGCGCCACTGTATTGATTCCGCAGGCCATCACGACATGCGATCCTGAGCGTTTCTGCCCGTCTCGACCCGCTGCTCTTTGGCCTTATTTCACTGCTTCCGAACCATTCACAAAGTGGTGGCCGACCTGTGCCGGTTTGCCCTCATCT
>Ga0315282_10003458_pt1 | contig 28335 bp, 17 predicted proteins | sample YL17G07_20_MG_FD_203693 | JGI IMG/M metagenome (GOLD analysis project Ga0315282, IMG submission 203693) | Sediment microbial communities from Yellowstone Lake, YNP, Wyoming, USA - YL17G07_20 | ecosystem: Environmental > Aquatic > Freshwater > Lake > Sediment | place: USA: Wyoming | collected... | reverse complement strand
ATCGACAGACTGGCTGGCGTGGATTCGCACAGGGAAACCCCTTCCCGCAAAGCCCATCCTGCTCACCTTCGATGACGCCTATGCCGACGTCGCGTGCTACGCTCTGCCGGTCTTAAAGCGTTACGGGTTTACCGGACTGGTGTTTGTGGTCACAAGCCTGATCGGCCAAACCAACAAGTGGGATGAAGCGGCTGGATATCCCTCTCTGGCGATGATGACGGCTGAACAGATCCGCTACTGGGCCCAGCAAGGCATTGAATTCGGAGCTCACACGCGCACTCATCCCGACCTTACCCGTGTCTCCTCCCAAAGATTGGAGGAAGAGATCGCGGGGAGCGGCAAAGACCTGGAGGAGCTTTTGCAAACACCCATCACCTCTTTTGCCTATCCTTATGGATCCTTCAATGAGGCGGCACGGGAGGTGGCGGGTAGAGTCTATGACCTCTCCTTCACAACGGAGGAGGGCATCAACACATTGGGAACTGACTCTCACGGTCAGCTCCGGGTAATTGTGCTGCCGGAGGACCCGCTGGTAAAGCTCGGGTGGCGGGCGAGATTTGGATTCGACCCTGTGGAGCGCCTGCGGGCCCGCTACCGCCCTTGGCTCCGTCCCTTGATCATCCGAGCGTTCTTCGGCTCGGCGGAAGAGAATAGCCCTCCGCGTGCAAGATGAAACCCCCGGCCACTGCGATCAAGGCAGACGGGCAAGGGGCAAGAGGGTGCGCATCGGCGCGGCAGGACGGCATCGGCAATTGGTAACTCCCTATGCCACACGAGATTCTCCACATTCTGGGCACGGCACACCTCGAAGGCACAAGTATGGCCCGGATTGTGGGAACACTAGCGCGCGGGCTCGATCCGGAACGCTACCGCATCCACGCTTGGTTTCTGGCGGGGAACGGCCCAATGGTGGGTGTTCTCGAGCGCGCCGGAGTGCAAACCGGCGTCCTCGACTGGTGGCGCGGGGTTCGCGACCCCGTGGGGGCGTGGAAATTCTGGCGCCGCTTGCGTCGCCTGCGCATCGACATCGTGCACGTCCATTTCGGAGGAAGGTCCGTGCGGGGACTGGCGCGCGCGGCGACAGGCGCCAAGATCGTCATGCATTTTCACAGTCGAATCCTGGAGCCGCAGGGACCGCGCCCCGTGTCCTTTTCGGCTCGTGGCGCGGACGCCGTGGTCGCCGTCTCGCAGGCCGTAGCCCGTCGCGTTGTGGATGGCCACGCGCGAGTGATCTATGCGGGAATAGACCCTCCCTCCCACGGCTCGCCCGCCCCACGTCAGGGTGCAAATCCTGAGCTGATCCTGGGTACGGCAGGGCGGCTCATTGCGCTGAAGGGAATCGAGTACCTGCTGAGAGCGGCGGCGGCGCTCCAACCGGAATTTCCCGGCCTTCGGGTCGAGATCGCGGGCGCGGGACCGCAACGCGCAAAGCTGGAGGAGAGCGTCGCCCGGCTCGGCCTTGCGGGACGAGTTGAATTCCTGGGCTGGGTTGACGACATCCATCGGGTCCTGCCGCGTTGGGATGTCTTTGTGATGCCTTCGCTCGAAGAAGGTTTCCCCATTTCCGCTCTGGATGCCATGGCGGCGGGGCTGCCCGTCATCGCTTCCTCGGTAGGAGGTATCCCGGAATTGGTCGTGGACGGGGAGACGGGCTGGCTCATCCCTCCCGCCGACGTCGAGGCCTTGGTGTTCCGGCTACGTCCAATGCTGCGCAACCCGGAGCAGCGGCGGAGTATGGGGGCGGCCGCGCAGGCTCGCGTGCGAGATCACTTCAACCTCGCTCAGATGGCGGAGAATTTCTCGCGGCTTTACGACGAACTCCTGGGTGAAACCGGGACGTAAGTCCACAAGTACGAGGAGAGACAATTCTGCACGGCTGCCCATGCCGTAGGTAGAGCCGCCCTCCGCACCGCGTGCGGCGTGGGCGCCGGCCAGCCACCTTACGATGGAAGGATAAATGGACGTCCCGGCCGAACTGTTGAAGCAGGTGAGCCTGATCATCTGCACGGTGGATCGCTTCGAGGACCTCGATCGTTGCCTTGCATCGGTGCGGCCATTCCGGGCGGCGCTGGCTGAAATTATCCTCGTCAACAACGGCTCTCACCTTGCCGCGGTAGAAGAAATCGCCAAGCGCCACGACGCCCAGGTCACCACCGAGCCGCGCCGAGGGAGCGGTCGCGCCCGCAACGCCGGCATCCGTGCCGCAAGCGGGAATTTTATAGTCTTTCTTGACGACGACACGCAGGCCGGTGAAAACTGGCTGGCGTGCTTGGTCGCTCCGCTCGCCGACTCCACTGTGGACTGCGTGCTGGGCGCTGTCCGCGCTGAGAATCCTGCCGACCCCGTTCACCAGGCCTTCGAGCAGTTCGCCTGCTCGCCACTGCCCCGTGTCCCGACGATGTTTGACGCCCGCGCAATCGCCGACCGCTTCCCGCTTCGCATGGCGATGAACGGATTTACCATGAATGTGGCCTTTCGCCGTGACCTCTTCGAGCGGTTCGGGTACTTCGATCAAAGATTCGGACCCGGAACTAGAATTCGATGCGGAGACGATACAGAACTCTTTTTCAATGTATTGCGGCGCGGGGGACGAATCCTCTTCGAGCCGCGAGCCGTGGTGGTGCACAGTTGGCCGACTGATAGGAAGGCCTTGCGCCGGAGTATCTTCGGGGCCGGCTGCGGACACACCGCCATCCTGACCAAGTATGTCCTGGAGGAGCCCACTCTGCGCGGGGAAATCCTCCGCTACATCGCCTCGCGTTTCCGGAATCGGCTCGCGCGCGGCTCGCGGAGTTCCGCCAGCGTCAAACTCCCACGACTTCCCTTCGTGCTTGGCAGTCTTTACGGTCCGATCGCCTTCCTCCTTTCCGGGAAGAAATAACCGGCATCCCTCTAGCGCAGTCAAACCGTGGCCCCGAAGTGAAGCGAGCATTCCCGACTCCCAATTCGTTTGTTCGTCATATCGAATCAGCCTATGAGGGGGGTAGCTCGCCTTCGGCCCTCAGCGGTGCAGCTTTGGACTTCGGCCAGAAATTCCAGATGTCGACCACCTGCTTGTCAGGAGGAAAGGAAAGCAATTGGTAAACGGAATGGGGAGCGCCCAGGATGAGGATATCGGCGCGCGCCAAGGCGCACTCCAGGGAAACCAGCGTCGGGTCCTGCACGTAAGGATCTGTACACAAAACTTCGCGGGCTTCGACTTCCAGCAGTTTGCGTAGCTTGTAGGAAAGGCTGTCGCGCACATCGTCGGAATCACCCTTGAAGGCCATACCCAGGATCGCCACGCTCTTCTGGGCCAGCCCGGAGGGACGCAATTGCGCGACGAGGTAATTCGGGAGCCCCTCGTTGACCAGCATCGCGGCGTGTCCCAGGAAAAAGCTGTTCCCCGTAAACGCCGCAAGCTGCAACGTGTCCTTCAGCAAGCAGGGGCCGGCGGCAAAACCCGCCCGCGAAAAGCTGGACATGCGCGGATAATCGCGCGTGACCGCCTCATAGATGCGATAGAAGTCGAGCCCGTAGCTTTGGGCGAGAACGTAAAACTGGTTGGAAATGGCAAAATTGAGGTATCGCCAACTGTTGGTAAACAGCTTGGCAAGTTCCGCCTCGGCGGGCTTTAGTTCAATAATATCTGATGAGAGTATAGAGAATAAGTTGCGGGCTCGGGTCATCGCTTCCGGCTCAAACGCCGCAACAATCTGGGGCAGCCGCGCCAGTTCCTCCAGCGCTTTCCCTTCCGAAATCCTCTCCGGACAAAAGGCGACGTGCACCTTCCGTCCCAGAGCCCGGACCCGGTCGTACACGATCTTGGTGACCCCCGGATAAACGGTGCTGCGCAACACCAGCAGCGCATCCTCAGGGAGATGATTGAGCAAACCGTCGACGCTCCGGCAGAGGTTGCGGAGAGTCGGATTCAAGTATTTGTCGACGGGGGTGCCCACCACCGCGATCGCCGCATCGGCGCACGCCAGACACGCCTCGTCCAACGTCGCCTCCAAGCCCTTCCCCACCACTTGTTGGAGCAGCTCCGGAGCGCCCTGTTCCAGAAATGGCATCTCGCCCCGGTTCACTTTTTCGACTTTGGCTTTGTCGATATCCAGTAAGGTTACTTTCACACCGCGGGAGGCAAAAAGCAGGCCCAGGGGGAGCCCCACGTGTCCACACCCACCCACGATCACGACATGCTTGGAAGTCCACATGATTCAATTTCTCAAAGCGGCTCGCGGCCCGGCAGCACACTTTCTAACTTGTATCACAAAGGTCTGGACCCGTCCAGCCAACCACCGAAGGGGTGTGCGCGACATAAAAGTGAAAGCAGATATCCCCGGGACGTAGTGCGGGCGTCTCGCCCGCTGGGGCGTGGGCATCCTGCCCGCGCCTTCTTGGCGGGAGCGGGACGCTCCGGCGACAGCGGGCGAGACGCCCGCGCTACATAATCCTCGCGCCCGTCTCCGGGAAAGCCGGACACTTTCACTTTTATGTCGCGCTCCCACCGAAGAGGTGGTGGCCCAGTTTGCTGTAGCGGCGCCCTCCGAGCGCTGAATTGTAGCGTCGATCTCCGATCGACGATTCGGCGGCCAGAGACCGCCGCTACAAGAATCGACCTGCACCACTGCCGCCGGATGAGGGCGCGGGAAAGTCACCGCGACGCGGACGCCGAATCACGAGCAACAGACTGCCTTTCTACGAACGCCTCTTCCCAGGCGAGGTGCTCGTTGAGTTCGCGGATGGCCCGTTCTCCCACGGTGAGCAGCACGCTGGGATCGCCCGAGAGTTGGTAGGAGGCCATCTGCCTTTCAAACTTGTCCAGGTCGATCCCCAAGCGCTCGTGCCCGTCGCGAAATGCCTGGAGCTTCGCCGTCGAGTCAGGGCTCGGTGCGAAGGTACGGAAAAAGGCGTTTTCCTCCCGGCGGCAATGGTCCATGGCAAAGGTCTTGAAAAAGTGCATCGTCATGCGTAGCGCTGCGAGCGCGGCTTGCCGGTCAGTGAGATTTTCACCGGAGTGCAGAACCAGCCCCGCGAGAATGGCCTGCCAGTCCTGCAAGGCCGTGCGAATCTTCGCGTGTTCTTCCTTCCATTTCAGCACGTCAGGTGGCACAACCGTGGAGGGCCGCTGGGAAGCAGCCAGCGGGGTTTCGGCTTCAAGATACAAAGTCTTCAGCCCGCGCGCCGCGAGCACTCTGGCAACCTCCCGCCGCGAGGGGAAACCATGAGTCGAAAACTGCCCGGGCGTGTCATGACGAAGGTAACCGCCCGGAAAGGTATCGCAGTCCACGGTAAAGAGGTCGCCCGCCGCCACCATGGAAATGTTCATCTCGTAATTCTCGCGGGTGTTGAAGAACAGACGCGAGCGCGGGAAGGCAAGATGATAGAGGCTCAGGATCAATCGGTAGTCGTCGTCCGGGACAGTGAAGCGCGAGGGCTTTTGCGATGCCAGCACGCCGCGCGCGGGCTTGAGACGCGGAATGCCGAGGGCGTGCGGTTCGAGACCATAGGCGCGGCGCAGGTAGTTACCGTGCTCGATCGCGGCCAGTACATCGTAGCGCCAGTCGTAGAGGCCCAGCAGTGCCCCCAGGGCGATTTTCCTGATGCCTCCCGCGATGACGCGGTCCCACAAATCCAGGCGGTATTCGAAGTCCCGCTTGGGCGAGCCGATAACGTGCCAGCGGTCGAAGTGGGGTTGGTGATAAGTCTCCTGCCACTCCACCACCCATTCGAGGCCCGCCTGTCGCAGCCGCACGTAGTCCTCGCGCTCATAAACCGGCGAGCAGAGCCCCACCACGCCGCCGCCCAGGCGATCGAGCTTGCGGCGTGTCAACTCCACGTAGCGTGCCACCACGTCGGGGCCAAACTCGGGGTCCGCCGAGAGCACCAGCTCAATTTGCCGATGGCCCCAGGAAAGAATCAGGTCGAGCTCACGGCTGAATTCGTCCCGGCTCAAGCGCACGCGTTCGGCCAGCGCGTTGCTTTGGCGATAGCCGCAGTAAAGGCACTCGTTCTCGCAAAAGCTGGTGAGATAAACCGGAATGACAAACTCGACCGTGTGCGGGGCCACCCGCTCGCGAACCCGCTGCGCAGCCATGTGGAGTTCCGCGCGCCGCTCGGGTTCGCGCGCCCAGGCGATCAGCGAAGCTGCCTCCTCCACCTCGAGGCCGGGATTTCTCTCTGCGGCTTCGAGAATGGCCTCCAGCGGACGCGCAGGCTCCGGCAGCGCCGCCAGTGATTCGATGCGGGCGCCAGAGACTCGAAAGACTTCGCTGAATGTTGACACTACGCTGTTACCTCCTCAAGCGAGCAAATTGGACCTCGATAGTTCCCAAAGGGAATTTTAGCAATCCCCCTTCCATTTGGAAACTGTAGCGGCGAGTTTACCTCGCCAAGTGGCGGCGTAAAGCCGCCTCTACATCAAACTGACCCATCTCCAAACAGAGCACATGAAGTCTTCTAACTACATTTATTTTCATCAACATCGCGAGAGACATGCTGCAACTAGCTTGTTTTCATCAACATCGCGAGAAGCCCATAAATGGACATTTTTTCTCCATTTGTTTTCAATAACATCGCCTAACTATCCTTCATTTTTTCCCCCCGCGTTTTTCGCCATCTAGCCATCGAGAATAGACTAACTATTTTATTTTCAATAACATAGATTCTTGCAAGATTTCCGCCACTCATAGCTAACCCCTTTTGTTTCCGGCACATCGCGAGAGCCGCAGCAACTCACAGGCTGGGGCAAAACCCTATCATGTTGTCATCCTTCCTGCCAAATCGCAAATCGTAAATCATCAACTTAGATGGGTTGGGATTAACCAAGGAAGGAGACTTGCACGCGAACATAGCAGCACCCCAGAGTAACACCCCTATAGTGTATCACTCTACGCTACGGTTGTCAAGAGAAATCAACCACGATTAGAGCCTACAAAATGTCGCTGGCGGAAAGATCGAAAGTCGCTCGTCGAGAATCGAAAGTGAGGGCTCAATCGCTCCTTGATCAGCAAGAACCCGCGCCGCAGGCGCCTTGGAGTGCGGTCCCCCCAGCAAGCGTAGCGCGGACCTGTTTTGTAGGTCCCCGGCACTTGGGCGCGGCCGGAGAGAAGAGCCGCAGACCTTGAAAAACAGGTCTGCGCTACCAGGCTTTGTAGCGCCGACCTTCAGGTCGGCATTTTCGCGGGTGCCCGACCTGCTGAACTCCCGACCGTGTCGGGACAGTCGCCGGTCAGTGCTACTGCGGCTTTGAGTTGTGCGCTTTGCGTTTTGCGTTTTGACTTTCCTTTACGGCTTGTCGACCTGCGCTGCCGCTTTTGCTACACCCCCGCCGGATTATCCAGCCAATAGATCGTTAATCCGGACAGCAGCTTGGGATAGAAGTCGGTGGATTTCTGCGGCATTGGGCAGTCGGCGAGCGCGTTGTCGCGAACGGCTGCGACGGGCGTGGGATTCAGCAGGAAAGCGATCTGCCCCCTCCCCTTCTCCACCCCTTCGCAGGCGAGCGCCGACTCGCGAAAGTAGGACAAATTCTTTTCCTCGCGCACGGCTTGCCCATCGATGCCCAGCAGACGTTCCAGCACCAAGCGGTGCAGCAGGACGACGTCGAGCCGACGCAGCGTGGGAGCAAGGTCCGCGAGCGCGCCGTCGAGATCAAAATCCGGCCGCAAGCGCAGCAAGGCGAGTTTTCCCGGACCCGCATAGGCGCCCACCGCCGGCCGCTCGCGCCCCACCGCCGTGAGCCGGGCGAGGAATTGCGCCGCCCACTCGCTTGCCGGCCCTTCCACGGCGACATCCTCCCAGTCGAAAATCGCGCGCGCGTCGGCGGCGAATTTGGCCCAGCCAAAGTTCGCCAGGCTGTGCACCAGCCGGTGCGTGGGCAGGATGGTAAGTCCATCGGTTTCCATGCGCACGAACGTCATCATCACATATTCCGCGCGGCCGTCACCCCGGCCCATTTCCCGGCAGTAGTTGCGGTAGGCGAGCGCCGTTTCGTAGCGATGATGGCCGTCAGCGATGACCAGCCGCTTGTCACTCATGGCCGCCGTCACCCCGGCAATAATTCTTGGATCGGCAGTGCGCCAGGCGGTGTGCCGCGTTCCGTACTCATCCGTAACCTGCTCCCAGGGCCGCTCCGCAGCGTGCGTCGCAAGCAGACTTTCAATCGCCCCTGTGGGGTCGCTGTAAAGCATGAAGATCTGGCCATAGTGGGCACGAGTGGCCTTCAGCAATTCCAGGCGATCGGCCTTGGGGCCGGAAAGCGTCTCCTCATGGCGGTGCACCACGCGGGCCGAATAGTCCTCCAGCCGCAACAAAGCGATAAAACCGCGCCGTTCCTTGCGCAGGCCGCGCTGCCCGGGAACTTCGTATTCCTGATGATAGGGATAAATGGCCGGCTCGTGCTCGGAGACCAGCACCCCGCTTTTGATCCATGCCTGGAAGTCACGCACCGCGCGCACGTAGACGTTGTTCGCGGGGCCATCCTCCGCCAGCGCGCGTCCGCGAATGATGCGCACCAGATTGTGCGGGCTCAGGACGTAGTAACGCGCCTGCATCTCGGGAGAAATCTTGTCGTAAGGCTGCGTTACCACCGCGGCGAGGTCGGGAATTTTCCGAGGGTCGTAATGAAGTGCGCGAAAAGGAAGTATCTCTGCCATGTGCCTCACTTTCAGATAGGAGGTGTATGAGAATTCAAAACTACCATACCACCCGCGGTGCGTCGAGGATTGTGTAGCGGCGAGTTTACCTCGCCAATTGGCGGCATAAAGCCGCCGCTACCTCAAATTGACCCACTCCCAGCCGTTTCATCCCGCATGACGTGGTGGCCAATCCAAGCTAGAATGAAAGGTTAGGAAATTACAGCCGTCGCTGTCGCTCTTGCTCGCCGCGTGCGCCATCGCGCTGAGCACACAATCTCTTTCGAAAGGCTGCGCACATGGCTGAACTTCGTTTGGACCCCTTTACCCGGCGCTGGGTGGTTACGGGCAAGCGTCCGGTTATGCCGGATGTTCACGATGAAAGCGGGGCTTGCCCTTTTTGCCCTGGGAACGAGCACCTGACTCCCCACGCCATCCGCGAGTACCGTGACTCCGCCGGCGCTTGGATGGCGCGAGTGTTTCACGATCGCGCCCCGCTGTTCCGCGTGGAAGGCGGCGCTGACCGCCGCGCCGACGGCATGTTCGACCGCATGAACACCGTTGGCGCACATGAAATTGTTGTCGAGACTCCGGTGCATGGCATGACGCTGGCCCAGCTTTCCGAGCAACACTTTGCCCACTTGTTGGAACTTTTCCGCGACCGCATCCTGGACCTCAAGCAGGACCGCCGCCTCCGTTACGTCTCGCTTTTCAAGGATCAGCATGCGCCCTCTCCGACCCTGCGAGGGCATGCTTATTCTCAGGTGTTGGGAACGCCGGTCTTGCCGCAACTGCTGGAGATTGAATTTCGCTGGAGCCTCGCGCATTTCCTGAGGCACGAGCGCTGCATTTACTGTGACGCATTGCAGCAGGAGCTGCGCCAGGAAGAGCGCTTGGTGGATCAGAATGCGGATTTCGTAGCCTTCTGTCCCTTTGGCTCGCACTGGTCCTACGAGCTCTGGGTGGCTCCCGTCCGCCATTCCTCGTCATTCGAGAACGATTTGACGGAACCAGGGCGAGTGGCGGCGCTCGCGCCGTTTCTCAAGTCCTGCCTCCAGCGCGTGGAAAAGGTCTCGCAATCCCTCCACCTGGTTGTCCACACCGAGCCGAATTTGCAGGCGTGGAAGCCCACCAAAGACTGGTGGAACACCGTGCGGGAAGATTATCACTGGCACATCGAAATTCAACCGGATGTTGAGGGACAGCGGCGCTTCCTGGGCACGGAGGGATTTCACTTCAACCCCATTCCGGCGGAGCAGGCCGCGTTAGTTTTGCGCGCGCTTGAGCCCGGCGTCGAGCCACCACCCGCAGCTTAAATATGGACAACCCCGTGACTGCAAATTGGAAACAAGTTCGACTGCTAGTCTTTGACCTTGACGGCACCCTCGTGGACAGCAAGCAGGACCTGGCATTGAGCGTCAACGCGATGCGGACGGAGATGGGACTGGCTCCCTTGCCGCTCGATTTAATTACCTCCTACGTCGGTCAGGGCGTCACGCTGTTGGTGCGCCGCGCCTTGGGAAGTTATGCCACCGCCGAGAAGGTCGAAAAAGGGCTGGCGTTCTTTCTGGCTTACTACCGCGACCATATGCTCGATCACACGGCTCCTTATCCCGGAGTGGCCGAGGCGCTGGAGAAGCTCGGTGATCACAAGATGGCGGTGTTGACGAATAAACCCGTCAATTTCAGCCGTGAGATGCTGACACGGCTCGGGTTCGCGTCCTATTTCGCCTACATCTACGGGGGCAACAGCTTTCCGCAAAAAAAACCCGATCCCGTCGGCTTGCACAAATTGATGGGAGACCTTCAGATTTCCGCCCACGAGACCCTCATGGTCGGCGATTCTGATACCGACATTCTCACCGGGCGGAACGCCGGTGTGTGGACCTGCGGCGTAACCTACGGATTCGGGGCACCCACGCTGCAAAAGGTTTCTCCGGATCTGGTAATTGATGATATGCGGGAACTTCCTCTGGTGCTGAACGGCCACCGCAAAGTGTAGGGCCGGGAGAGGGTTGTACGATTTTCGCGGTGAGGCAGAGCGCGCGAGCGGGATGTGTTGCGCACCAGGCTTGGATGCCCTTGGGAGGCTGCCGGAAGGGCGGGGCTAAACAGGCTGCGGAAAAACTCATGGTTAGGGGGTAGCGGCGACTTTACGTCGCCATAACTTCAATCCTTGCAATACGCACTTGGCGGCATAAAGCCGCCGCTACGCGTTTTTCCGCAGCCTGTAAAGCCCCGCCCTTCCAGGCCCGTGGTGAGAGATCCGAGCTTGCCGTATGAGCCCGACGCTCCAACTTGCTCTGAAACTTTCGCATCCAACCTTCGACGGAAATTCCTATGATCAATGTAGTGGAAGCGATCGGGCGGGCGGCGCTCCGTAACCCAATGAAAAAGAAGCATGCTGTTCGGTCTTACGTCGGCGCGCTGGGTTTGTGGGCAGGCGTTTGCCTGTTGCCGGGGGTTTCAGGGTTTTCCCAGCAGCAGCCGGTGAAACCGCAAAAGGAACCGGTGCCGAGTCCTGCGCCTGCGGTTGCGGGCGCCGGTGAGGAACAACCGCTCCCCGGCGATTGGGCACCGGAGCTGCTTTACGGTATCCTCAGCTCGCCGAACGAGGAAGCGCAAGACGGGTTGCTACGCGCGACGTTCGCCGCGGGGCCCGCCCTTATTCCCCAGCTCACCGCGGCCCTGAAGGACGATCGCACGGCTGAATACGCGGCACAGTCGTTGGCCTATATCGGGGGCGATCAGGCGTTGCCCATCCTGTGGAAGCTGCTTTCCGATCCTCGCGACCTCAATTTACGGCGCTTCACCTATGGCGCGCTCGCCGAATTCGATTCGCCTCAAGCTACCGACATCCTCCTCGACGTCATCAGCAAATCCGATGATGAACCGGACCGGACCGTGACCGAAGCCGCGGTGATTGCTCTTACCGTGCGCACCGACGCGACGCTGCTTCCGCGTCTTCTCGCTTTGGAGAAGAAGCTCCAGGACGTCGTCATTCGCGACGACCTGGACAACGCCCGGACGGTCATTGAAGAGCGTGCGAAGTACCTGGCGTCGCCGGAAGGGAAGAAATCCGGTGGCTCAATCGCGTCCGCGGTGCGAACCTATTTCATACCGGCGCTGGAGCCGCCCCCTGCGCCGGAAACCGGGGCCGCCTCTCCGCCCAGGAAAGGTGTTGAAAGAAAGCCTGCTGCACCCTCGCAGGGGAAACCGCAGCCGCTGGTTTCGGTGGATGTCCGTAACGTCACCCTCTCGCCCGACAAGAATCGCGCCCTGGCGCGGGTGGTCTTCGAGGACCCCACGGCGATGGCCTATTACGATTTCGTCCTGCAAAAACGCTTCGGCAATTGGACGCTCGCCAGCGTCTGGCTGGGACCCGAGGTCGAAAAACCTGGAGCGGCGGTGGCGCCCCCCACCGAGCCAGCACCCAATTAAGGGGTAGGAACCGGTACCTCGCGAACAGAATCCCATGAGACACGTCATCGTCGGAACGGCCGGCCACATTGACCACGGGAAGTCGGCGTTGGTTTTGGCCCTCACCGGCACCGACCCCGACCGCTGGGAGGAAGAGAAGCGCCGCGGTATCACCATCGATCTGGGGTTCGCTCATCTGGATTTGGGCGAGGATCTGCGCATCGGATTCATCGACGTCCCCGGCCACGAGCGCTTTGTGAAGAACATGTTGGCGGGCGTGGGCGGCATCGATCTGGTCATGTTGATCGTCGCTGGTGATGAGTCCATCAAGCCTCAGACACGCGAGCACTTCGACATCTGCAAGCTGCTGGGAATTCGCCGAGGCTTGATCGTCATCACCAAGTCCGACTTGGTGGAGCGGGAGGTTCTGGACTTGGTGCGCCTGGAGGTGCAGGAATTCGTCGCGGGTTCGTTCCTGGCGGGCGCGCCGATGGTGGCCGTCAGCGCGCGCACCGGCGAAGGTTTGGATGAACTTAAGAATGAACTGCGCCGGATGAGCCTGGAGGCGCCTCCCAAACCCGTCGATCTGCCCTTTCGGCTCCCCATCGACCGCTCATTCGTGATGAAGGGATTTGGTGCGGTCGTCACCGGGACGCTGATCACGGGGACGTTGGAAAAGGAAGCCGAAGTTGAAATCTTCCCCCTGGGAAGGCGCGCGCGCGTGCGCGGCATCGAGGTGTACAACGCCCCCGCCGACCGCGCTACAGCAGGCCAGCGAACGGCTCTGAACTTGGCGGGAATAGAGGCCCGGCAGATTACCCGCGGCATGGTGCTGGCCGCGCCCGGCCTGTTCCAGTCCACCACCTCCTTGGATTGTACCCTGAGCCTTTTGCCCAGCGCCCGGCCACTGAAGAACCATGCGCAGGTACACTTCCACTGCGGGACGGCGGAGACGCTGGCGCGGGCCGTCCTGCTTGAAGGCAAAGAAATGATACCGGGAACAACCGGCTTTGTGCAGCTTCGCCTGTCAGAGCCAGGTTTGTTTGTGCCAGGGGACCGCTTCATCATCCGGCAATTCTCGCCCGTCACCACGATCGGCGGGGGCGGTGTGCTCGACAATGCCCCCCCCAGGCACCGCCCCGGCGACCCGGCTACCCTCGAATCTCTGCGCGTATTGGAACGCGGCGAACCGCACGCGCGGCTCGAACTCCTGGCGCAGCAGGCGAGCGAAGTTACTCCCGCGGATCTTGCGGCCCGCACAGGCTGGAAACCTGCGGAAGTTCTCCGGGTGGCAAAATCCCTCGAAACTCAAAAGCGTCTGGTCCTGCTCGGGCAACCACCCAACCTGATCGTGCACGCGGGCCAATTCGAGCGATTGGCGAAGCTCCTCCTGGAGCGGCTGGAAGAGTTTCATGCGGCCAATCCGCTGGTGGCTGGGCTCCCCAAGGAGGAGCTGCGGGCCAAATTGGGCTCCGGTGGGGCCGATCATTATATCCCGTCCCCGACTCTGCTCAACGCTCTGCTGCACACCCTGACCGTGCAGGGCAAGATCGACGTGCAAGGTGAGACGGTTCGTCTGGGCGGCCGAACCATTCAACTGTCTGCGGAGGAAATCGCGGCGCGCGATCAAATCGCCGCTGCCTTTGAAAAGGCCGGCTTGGCCGTGCCCAGCGTGCAGGAAGTGCTGGCATACCTGCGCCTGGACCGGGCGCGCGCGGAGAAATTGCTGAGGATGCTCGTGAAGGAAAACGTTCTGCACAAAGTTAGCGAGGACCTGATCTACCACCAGTCGGCGCTGCGCGAGCTTCGCCAGATCCTGGCGCGCCGCAAAGCACAGAACAATCGCCTGGGGGTAACGGATTTTAAGGAACTGACTGGACTTTCCCGCAAGTACGCCATCCCCCTGCTCGAATACCTCGATCGTGAGCGCGTGACGCGCCGCGAAGGCGACGAGCGAATTATTCTGTAGGATGAAGATTTTCTCATCTTCCCCTCCCTGTCTGCCGATGATACGACTGTAATTACAGGTTCAATCGATCATAGGAGGCGCCATGCGGTGCAAAATTTTTAGCGTTCCCCTTGAGTCTGAAGAGGCACTCGATAGGGAGCGGAAGTTAAATGACTTTCTCGGGGCAACAAACGTGAAACGCGTTTTTGCCTCTCTGGCCAATCAGCCGGAAGGTCCCATGTGGTCCGTCCTCTTCTTCTATGAAGATGGAGGGCAGGTGGCGCAGAAAAACCCGGCCAGCCCCGGCGCCACGATGGCTCCCAACACCTCCCTTACTGGCGACCAGGCAAAGTGGATCGTCGCCTTGAAAAAATGGCGGGCCGACCAGGCTGCGCTGGAAGGCGTCCCGCTGTACATGGTGGCGCAAAACAAATGGTTGGAAGAGATCGTTCAAATGCCCGGGAGGACTTTGGATGACCTCAAGAAAGTCAGGGGACTTGGTGAATGGCGGGTACAAAAATACGGGAGCAAGATTCTTGAGATTCTGAACACGGCGAACGCAGCGCGACGTCCCGGGCCAGCATCTTCCTACTCCGCCGTCCGCGCCTGATGCTTTCTTTGGGAAACCTACGTATAACGGCGCTCTCCGGGGGACGTCGGCAGCAGGCAAGCGTCTGTTCGTCAAGATCCGCGGCCCTTGGGTGCGACAGGCAAAAAGAGCCGCCTTGCAAAATAGGTCTGGTGCGGTACCCAGCGGCGGGCATGAAATCGTGGGGGCGCTTCGCGAAGCGCCCTGCCCCAGTGGCTCGCCATTGGCGACCGGGGCGGTTCGCGAACCGCCCCTACTGGACGCGGGCGCATGGCTGTCATCGGTCCTTCGCCCGGGAGTGAACGGGGTGAAAAGGCGGCGTCGAGCTGCCGCAGAGAGCACGTCTGCGATCTGGGAAAGCGCAACGCGGATTCAGGGGGGACTGCGCGCCTTGCCGCGTTGGTTTGCCGCCTACAATATGTAGAAAGTCCAGATGGCGATCAGAGGCCGCGGCTACAAGCGAGTGCGTTATTGCTCATGACACTTTGTCCAACTGTCGGCACCTGGCTTCGGTGGCAGCGTCTTGAGCACTTCATAGAGCAGAGGAACCGGAAGCCCGACCACATTGAAATAGCAGCCGGAAATACGTCTGACGAACTTCGAGGCCAACCCTTGAATGGCATAGGCGCCGGCTTTGTCAAAGGGCTCGTGGCTGGCCACATAGGCGCGAATTTCGTCTTCATCCAGCTCGCGGAAAGTCACAAAAGTGGTTTCGTGTTTGAGCGCTTCGATCTGGTCAGGCGACCGAGCCAGGCAGATCGCCGTGATGACCTCGTGCGTCTGGCCGGAGAGCAAACGGAGCACGCGGGTGGCATCGAAGGGTCCGCTGGGCTTTCCCAGAATCAAACCACCGATCGCCACAATCGTATCCGCACCCAAAACCAGGCTGCCGGAGGGCGAGCGGGCGGCCACACGCAGCGCCTTAGCGCGGGCCGCGCGCCGGGCGTACTCCTCCGGAAGCTCTCCCGGAATCGGCGGCCCCTCTTCGACATCGCTGGAAATAACCTCAAAATCGAAGCCGGCGTTGCGAAGCAACTCGATTCGACGTGGAGATTGGGAGGCGAGAAGCAGCTTCATCTGTGTGGAATTATAAGTAATGTCACTGGCCCATCTCAAGCCATTTCCCCGCTGGCGCGCAGTGTGCTAAACTTACCCATCCTTCGGACTTCAGGAGTCTGCGCTGGGGATCGCCGAACGTGGATGAAATCGGAAAAATCTTACCTTCTCTGTTTAGGAAGCAAATCCGCCGCACGGAGCCACACCTGCTTGAAATCCTTATTCCGCTGTGGCCGCGCATTGCGGGCAAGACCATGGCGCAACATTCCCAGCCTGCCCTCTTTGCGTCCGGCGTCTTGACCCTCACCACGGACTGCGCCACGTGGGGCACACAGCTCCGGCACATGACGGAGGAGATTCGCGCTGAGGTTAACGGCTTCCTGGGCCAACCGATTGTGAAGAAGTTGCGAATCAAGACGGTGACCCAGCCTGACCTGTTCTCTGCCCCACGACGCTCGCGCGAAACCGCCCCGCCCGCGGCGCCCCGGGTGGACCAGGCGATGGACACCACTTCGATAGCTGACGCGGAGATTGCTTCGGCGCTGGCAAGCTCTTATGCCAAGTATTTTAATCGCCCCCGGAGATAATTGAACGCATGGCTTTTACCGAAAAAGACGTTCGTTACGTGGCCGACCTCGCTCACCTAGAGCTTACTGATGAAGAGGTAAAGAAATATCTCCCCCAGCTCGATTCCATTTTGCAATACGTGCAAAAGCTGAATGAGCTGGACACCTCTGCGATCGAGCCCATGGCGCAGGTCACGTATCCGGGCTCCCAGAATGCCTCCTTCCGAGCGGACCAGGCGCGCCGGAACTTTTCCCAGGACGAGGCGCTGGCCAACGCTCCCGAGCAGGGCGCAGGAAGTTTCAAAGTGCCGCGGGTCATCGAGCGGGAGGAATAAACCGTCCCGCTCCACCACCGGGATTGATCGTGGCGGACAAATTTCGTTCGAGTCATCTGAGATGGACTTCACCACCCTGACCGTTAGCCAAATCTGCGAACTCCTGAAGAGCCGCCACGCCACGGCCGTGGAAATCGCCCAGTCCCACTTGGCGCGCATCGAGCAGAAGGACAAGGAAGTCTGCGCCTACCTCAGCTTGTGCCCGGAGCGTGCTCTTGCGCAGGCGAAGAGGGTGGACGAGGCGATTGCAGCCGGCGAAGCGCTCGCCCCCCTGGCCGGCGTGCCTGTCGCAGTCAAGGACGTCATCCTGACCCGCGGAACCCGCACCACCTGCGCGTCGCGCATCCTGGAGAATTTCGTCGCGCCTTACGACGCCACGGCGGTCGAAAGGCTGGAGCGCGCGGGGGCCGTCATCCTCGGCAAGACGAATTGCGACGAATTCGCCATGGGTTCCTCGACGGAAAACTCCAGTTTTCACCCGACGCACAATCCTCGCGATCTGACTCGCGTGCCGGGGGGATCGAGCGGCGGTTCGGCCGCCGCCGTTGCTGCCAATTTTGCGACCGTCGCACTGGGATCGGACACCGGAGGGTCCATCCGCCAGCCCTCGGCATTCTGCGACATCGTCGGGATGATGGGGACCTACGGCAGAGTTTCTCGCTACGGCTTGGTGGCGTTCGCCTCCTCGCTCGACCACATTGGGCCGTTTGGACGCTCCGTGCACGATGTGGCGCTGGTGCTGCAAACTATCGCCGGCCACGACCCCCTGGATTCCACATGCGCCGCGCTGCCCGTAGACGACTACGTGGGTGCGCTGAGCGGCGAGGTCCGGGGCATCCGCGTGGGGGTTCCAACCGAGTACCTCAAGGGATTGAACACCGAAATCGGCGGCAACATCCAGAAAGGCATCGACCTGTTCAGCAAACTCGGATGCGATATCGTGCCCATCAGCTTACCGCACACCGACTATGCCATCGCATGCTATTACATCATCTGCACCGCGGAAGCCAGCTCAAACCTCGCCCGCTACGATGGCGTGCGCTATGGATTCCGGTCCGCCCAACACGACGATTTGCAAGACATGTACCGGAAATCGCGCAACATCGGCTTCGGGGCGGAAGTGAAGCGCCGCATCGTGCTGGGAACTTATGTATTAAGTTCGGGATATTATGATGCCTACTATTTGAAAGCTCAAAAGGTACGCACCCTCATTACCCGCGATTTCGTCGAGGCGTTTGACGAAGTCGACGTCATCGTCACCCCGACCTCTCCCATTCCGCCCTTCAAGCTCGGCGAAAAGGTGGACGACCCCCTCCAGATGTACCTTGCCGACATCTACACCGTCACCGCCAGCCTCGCTGGAATTCCCGGAATCACCGTCCCCTGCGGCAAGACCCCGAGCGAACCACGCCTTCCCGTAGGCATGCAAATCCTCGCCAAACACTTTGACGAGGCGCGCCTGCTGCGCGTGGCCGACGCGTTCGAAAAAGCCGGCGGGTTCCAAGTAAATTGAAGCGATCGATCAGGAAGTCTGTGGGGTGATACCTGGGCAGGTGGGCGCCGTGGGCTTTGGAGGCAGGCCCGAATCCTGTTGCTGAAGAATATTCCAAGAGAGGATTCGGCCATCAGCAATCAGCCAGAACCGAAAGGCAAGCCGGTTCTGGCTGAAAGCTGACCGCTGACTGCTGAATGCTTCTTTACTGCGTTCGCGCTTCGTCCTCGTCCGCCAGTTCCGCTCCCACAGCCGCGGCAGGAGTGGCGGGAATGGCCGCTTCCGCCGGCGTGGTGACTTCCGGCTGGGGCGGCTCGGCTTCCGTGAGCAGCTTGAAGTTCCGGTAGAATTCCAGGCCCGTGCCGGCCGGAATTAGCCGGCCCATGATGACGTTTTCCGTCAGGCCGCGGAGGTGGTCCACGGCGCCGCGGATGGAGGCTTCCGTGAGGACGCGCGTGGTCTCCTGGAACGACGCGGCCGAGATGAAGGAATCGGTGGCCAGCGACGCCTTGGTGATTCCGAGCAGCAAAGGCCGGCCGGTGGACGCCTTGCCACTCTTGGCCTTGGCGCGGTCGTTCTCCTCGCGGAACTTGAACTTGTCCACCTGCTCGTCAAGCAGAAACTCCGTGTCACCCACCTCTTCAACTTTCACCCAACGCATCATCTGGCGCACGATCACTTCGATGTGCTTGTCGTTGATATTGACGCCTTGCAGACGGTAGACTTCCTGGATTTCATCCACGAGATACTTCTGAAGCTCCTTCTCGCCCAGGACTGCTAGAATATCGTGGGGGTTGCGCGGGCCATCCATGAGCGGCTCACCCGCCCGAACACGCTCACCTTCCTGCACGGAAACGTGCACGCCGCGCGGGAGCAAGTATTCCTTGGTCTCGCCCTTTTCCGGAACCACCAGAATCTTCCGCTGGCCTTTGACAACGTCCGCGTAACGAACCACGCCGTCGATTTCCGTGATCACCGCGGGCTCGTGAGGCTTGCGTGCTTCGAAGAGCTCGACCACGCGCGGCAGACCACCGGTGATGTCCTTGGTCTTGGTGGTTTCACGCGGGATCTTGGCCAGCACATCGCCCGGGCTCACTTCATCACCCTCTTGAACCATCAAGTGCGCGCGCGAGGGCATTAAGTACTTCTTGGTTCCCTTCTTTTCGTTGCGGATGATGATCTGCGGCTGATACTTCTCATCCGACGCTTCTTTCACCACCCATTGCGACAAGCCGGTCACTTCATCCACCTGTTCCTGCACGGTGACCCCGGCATCGAGGTCCTTGAACTGCACCGTCCCGCTAACTTCGGTGAGGATCGAAAACGTGTAAGGATCCCACTCGACCACGTTATCGCCCATTTTTACGGGGGCACCGTCCGCCACCTTGATGCGGGCTCCGTACACCACCGAGTAGCGCTCGCGCTCGCGGCCTTTGTCGTCCACGATGGCCACCGCGCCATTGCGATTCATGACCACGTGGGCGCCTTCACGGTTCATGACGGTCTGAATGCTGTGGTACTTCAGGAAGCCGTGGTTCTTAGCCTCCAGAGTGCTCTGCTCCGAAATACGGCTGGCCGTGCCGCCGATGTGGAAGGTCCGCATGGTAAGCTGCGTGCCCGGTTCGCCGATGGACTGCGCGGCAATCACTCCCACCGCCTCGCCCATTTCCACCACCCGCCCGGTGGCGAGGTTGCGCCCGTAGCACCGCACGCAAACGCCGCGCCGCGACTCGCAAGTCAACACGGAGCGAATCTTCACGCGCTCGATGCCAGCCGCCTGGATGGCCGCCGCCAGGTCCTCATTAATCTCCTGGTTGACATCTACAATCACATTGCCTTCATAGTCTTTGATCTTCTCCAGCGAAACTCGCCCCACGATGCGGTCGCGGAGTGGTTCCACCACTTCGCCGGCCTCCACGATCGGCTCCACGTAGATTCCGTCCAGCGTGCCGCAATCGAACTCAGAAATGATCACGTCCTGCGCCACATCCACCAGCCGGCGCGTGAGGTAGCCGGAGTCCGCGGTTTTAAGAGCCGTGTCCGCCAAGCCTTTGCGCGCGCCGTGGGTAGAGATGAAATACTGCAACACGTTCAGGCCTTCGCGGAAATTCGCCGTGATGGGGGTCTCAATAATTTCCCCGGAGGGTTTTGCCATCAGACCGCGCATGCCGGAGAGCTGGCGGATTTGCTGCTTCGAACCGCGCGCGCCGGAGTCCGCCATGATGTAAATGGGATTGAGTTGGCCGGTGGTGTCTTGCTTCTCCATGACCTGGAACATCTCGTTGGCCACATCGTCGGTAACGTTCGACCAGATCGCGATCACCTTGTTGTAACGCTCGCCGTGGGTGATGGCGCCTTCCTGGTACTGCTTTTCAACCTCGATGACGTCCTTTTCCGCGTCGCTCACCAACCTTGCCTTGTTTTGCGGCACCACCAGGTCGTCGATTCCGATCGAGATGCCTGCCTTCGTCGCATACAGGAAGCCCAAGGTCTTTACCTCGTCCAGCATCTGCACGGTGGTTTCAAGGCCGAAGCGCAGGTAGCAATAGTTCACAAGTGCGCCCAGGCCTTTCTTGCGGAGCAACCCGTTAATGTAGGGCATCCCCTTGGGCAAGTGGTCGTTGAAAATCACTCGGCCCACCGTGGTGTTAATGAACTGGTTCTTGAGGGTGATGGGCTCCGTGTGCAGCACATCCTGATCATCGTAGGCCGTGGTCAAGTCGATCACGCGCCCCGTGTAACGCAAGCGAATCGGGGACAGAGTTTCGACCTCGCCCGCCTCCAGCGCCAGCAGAACCTCCTCCGAATTGGCAAAGGCGCGGCCATCGCCCTTCGCCCCGCGCTTTTCCTTCGTCAGGTAGTAAACGCCCAGCACGATGTCCTGGGTGGGGACGGCGAGCGGCTGTCCATTCGCCGGCGAAAGAATGTTCTGGGAGGACAGCATCAGCACCGACGCCTCGATTTGGGCCTCCGGTGAAAGCGGAATGTGCACGGCCATCTGGTCGCCGTCAAAATCGGCATTGAACGCCGTACAGACCAGGGGATGGATCTTGATGGCTTTGCCTTCCACCAGTACTGGCTCAAAGGCTTGGATGCCCAACCGGTGCAGGGTGGGAGCGCGGTTCAGAAGCACCGGGTGGTCCTTGATGACTTCTTCCAGAATGTCCCAGACCACCGATTCCTGGCGCTCCACCATTTCTTTCGCTGCCTTGATGGTGGTGCAGTGGCCCGCCTGCTCCAGGCGGTGATAGATGAAGGGCTTGAAGAGCTCGAGCGCCATCTTCTTGGGCAAACCGCATTGATGCAGTTTCTGCTCCGGCCCTACGACGATCACGGAGCGGCCGGAGTAGTCGACGCGTTTTCCCAGCAGGTTCTGGCGGAAGCGTCCCTGCTTGCCTTTGAGCGTATCCGACAGGGACTTGAGGGGGCGGTTGTTGGCTCCGCGCAGCACGCGGCCCCGCCGGCCGTTGTCAAACAGCGCGTCCACCGCTTCCTGCAACATGCGCTTTTCGTTGCGGACGATCACATCCGGCGCGTGCAGCTCAATCAGCTTCTTGAGCCGGTTGTTGCGATTGATGACGCGGCGATAGAGGTCATTCAAATCGGAAGTCGCAAAGCGGCCGCCATCGAGGGGCACCAGGGGCCGCAGCTCGGGCGGGATCACCGGGATCACGTCCAGAATCATCCACTCCGGTTTATTCCCCGACTTCCGAAACGCATCCAGCACCTTCAGCCGCTTGGCGTACTTCACCCGCTTCTGTTGCGACGGGTCACTCTTCATTTTTTCGCGCAACTCTTCCGCCAGCGTCTCGATATCAACCTGCTTCAGCAGCTCCTTGATGGCTTCCGCACCCATCCCGGCGCGGAATTTGCCGGGGAAATCCTGCTGAAGTTGCCGGTAGCGCTCCTCTGTGAGCAACTCTTTCTCTTTGACAGGAGCTTCACCGGGATCGACGATGACGTAATTTTCAAAGTACAGGATGCGCTCGAGGTCGCGGAGCGAGATATCGAGCAGGTGGCCGATGCGGCTGGGAAGGCCCTTGAAGAACCATACATGCGAGCAGGGGGAAGCCAGCTCGATGTGCCCCATGCGCTCGCGGCGAACCTTGGAAAGGGTTACCTCAACCCCGCATTTGTCGCAGATCACGCCGCGATGCTTCATGCGTTTGTACTTACCGCACAAGCACTCCCAGTCGGTGACGGGGCCGAAAATGCGGGCACAAAACAGGCCATCACGCTCCGGTTTGAAGGTGCGGTAATTGATGGTCTCTGGCTTGGTCACCTCACCATGCGACCAGGACCGGATCTTCTCGGGCGACGCCAAGCTGATGCGGATGGCGTCAAACTCACCGATCAGGCTTACTCGATCATAAGGGCTGCTGCGGAACAAGGTTTTCCTCCTTCAAAGGAAAGAAGAGATTTTGTCGAGACTGTGCCACCGGGGCGCCGGCGCGGTGTGGTGCGCGGCGCGTACCCGGCGGCTCCTCACTTCCCTACTCAGCGCCCAACGGCGCGAGTTGTTCCTTAGGCTTCTTGATTAATTCCACGTCGAGGCAGAGGCTCTGCAACTCCCGCACCAGTACGTTGAACGACTCCGGCACGCCGGGTTCAATGGCTGCCTCGCCTTTGACGATGGCTTCATAAATTTTGGCGCGCCCGTAAACATCGTCGGATTTCGCCGTGAGGAGTTCCTGTAGGATGTACGCCGCGCCGTAAGCTTCCAGGGCCCACACTTCCATTTCGCCGAAACGCTGGCCGCCGAACTGCGCCTTGCCTCCGAGAGGTTGCTGGGTGATGAGGGAGTAAGGCCCGATCGACCGAGCGTGGATCTTGTCATCCACCAAGTGGGAGAGCTTGAGCATGTAAATGTAGCCGACCGTAACCGGCTGTTCGAACTTCTCCCCGGTCATTCCGTCGAAGAGACTGATCTTGCCGGAAAGAGGCAAGCCCGCCTTTTCCAGGTAGTCTTTAATTTCCCGCTCCGTCGCGCCGTCGAACACGGGGGTGGCGAAGGCGACTCCATCCATCATCGCCCGGCCGTAATCGAGAACCTGTTCGTCATCCCAGGTGTCAAGCAACGCCGCCAGGGGGTTATTGCGGAAGAGATTCTTCAACTCTTTGCGGAGGAGTTCGGCGCGGGCTTCCGTAGAAAAGAGCTGGCGAATCTTGTTGCCCAATTCCCGCGCCGCCCAGCCGAGGTGCGTCTCCAGGATCTGGCCCACATTCATGCGCGAAGGGACGCCCAGCGGATTCAGCACCACTTCCACGGGAGTTCCATCCGGCAGGTAAGGCATGCCTTCCTCGGGAAGGATGCGGGCGATCACGCCCTTGTTGCCGTGCCGGCCGGCCATCTTATCGCCGACGGAGAGTTTGCGCTTCATGGCGATATAGACTTTGACCAGCTTGATGACTCCGGGCGGAAGTTCATCGCCCTTCTTGAGCTTTTGAATCTTCTCGTCGGTGATCTTCCGCAGGATGTCGATCTGCCGCGAAGTCATCTCCTCGATCTCATCGATCTTTTCGATGAGGGTCGGGTCCTTCTTGGCGATCTTCATGCGCTTCAAGTTGCGCGTGGTGACACGGGCCAGAACGTCGCGGGTGAGCTTGGTGCCCTTGGTGATCAGCCGCTTGTTGGTTTTTTCGTCGTGCAGGTCCGCCAGCAGCTCTTCCCCTTCCAGCAACGCGCACAGGCGCTTTAAACGCTCATCCTGGAGGATGCGGATTTCGTCGTTCAGGTTTTTCTCCAGACGGGTCACCTGCGAGCTTTCGATGTGCTTGGCACGTTCATCCTTATCCGCGCCCTTGCGCGAAAAGATCTTCACATCCACGACGATGCCTTCGATTCCGGGAGGGCAGGTCAGAGAGGCGTCGCGAACATCGCCGGCTTTTTCGCCGAAAATCGCCCGCAACAGTTTTTCTTCAGGGGTCAGTTGTGTCTCGCCCTTGGGCGTGACCTTGCCCACCAGAATGTCGCCCGGCTTGACGTAAGCGCCGATGCGGATGACGCCGCTTTCATCCAGGTCTTTCAACAGGGATTCGGAAAGGTTGGGAATATCGCGGGTAATTTCTTCCGGTCCCAGCTTGGTGTCGCGGGATTCGATTTCGAACTCCTCGATGTGGATCGAGGTATAGGAATCTTCCTTCACCAGTTTTTCGCTGACCAGGATAGCGTCTTCAAAGTTATAGCCGCGCCAGGGCATGAAAGCCACCAGCACGTTGCGGCCCAGGGCCAGCTCACCGTGATCGGTGCAAGGACCATCGGCCAGCACCTCGCCGGCATGAACCCGCTGCCCCTTGTGGACCGCCGGCTTTTGGTTGATGCAAGTGTTCTGATTGGAGCGGCGGAACTTGATGAGCTGATAGATGTCCGCGCCGACTTCGCGGGAGAGCTGGCCGCTGTGGCCGTCGCCCTCGACGCGCACGATGATGCGTTCGCTGTCAACGCTATCCACCACGCCGTTGCGGCGGCAGATGACGACGGCGCCGGAATCGCGTGCCGTGACTTCTTCCATACCCGTGCCCACCAGCGGCGCTTGCGCGCGCAACAGGGGAACCGACTGCCGCTGCATGTTGGAGCCCATCAGCGCGCGGTTGGCGTCGTCGTTCTCGAGGAACGGGATCAGCGAAGCCGCCACGCTGACCAGTTGCTTGGGGCTGACGTCAATGTAATCAATCTCATCGCGGCGCTTGAGCACAAAGTTGCCGGCTTGCCGCGCGTTGACCAGTTCGTGAATGATGCGGCCCTTGTCATCGACGCCCACGTTGGCTTGCGCGATCACGTACTGGTCCTCTTCCCACGCCGACTGGTAGAAGGAGAACGGTTCATGTTCCACCAGCTTGCGCTTCTTCTCCCGCAGCTCTTCGTTGGTTTTATCCACCGTGCCCCATTCCACGTGCTCGCCCACTTTCCAGGGCCCGTCGCCGCCATGGGTCACAGTGACGTAATCAACGATGCGGCCACCGCGAACCTTGCGGTAGGGACTTTCGATGAAACCGTATTCGTTAATCTGCGCGTAGCACGAAAGCGAAGAGATCAAGCCGATGTTGGGACCTTCCGGCGTCTCGATGGGGCAAATTCGTCCGTAGTGCGTGGGGTGAACATCGCGCACTTCGAAACCGGCGCGCTCGCGGGAAAGTCCGCCCGGCCCTAGGGCGGAAAGCCGCCGCTTGTGGGTAATCTCGGAAAGCGGGTTGGTCTGATCCATGAACTGCGAGAGCTGCGATGATCCGAAGAATTCACGAATCGCCGCCATAACCGGCTTGGCGTTGATGAGGTCGTGCGGCATGGCGGTGGACATTTCCTGGTAAACCGACATCTTCTCTTTGATCGCCCGTTCCATGCGCACCAAGCCCAGGCGGAACTGATTTTCAATCAATTCGCCGACGGCGCGAACGCGGCGATTCCCCAGGTGGTCGATGTCATCCACGGCATATATGCCGCCGGGGTTCTTCTTCAGGCTCAGCAGGTAGCGGATGGCCGAGTAAAAGTCTTCCGGCTCCAGCGTCCGCTTGTCGAGGGGCAACTGCACCGGCGAGTGCTCGGAATGATCGGTGGCCAGCGTGCCTTCGCAGGCGCGGACGACCTCGGAACAGATATTCCCTTCCCGTTTGCCCACGAACATCTTCTCGTCATCCACGACGACGTAAAAATTGGCTCGAGGAAAATTCCGCGCGTCTTCAATCTCAAATTCCTGGAACTTGTCGTCCAGGCGAATCTTGAGTTTGGAGTAATACCCCAGCTTGATATTGAATTTCAGCCGGCCCACGCGGGAGAAATCGTACTTGCGCGGATCGAAGAACATGCCATTGAACAGCGAGGTGGCGGTGTCCAGCGTCGGGGGATCGCCCGGGCGCATTTTGCGATACATCTCGATCAGCGCCTCCTGCGGTGTCTTCAAGGTGTCGCGCTTCAAGGTCTGGCTCATAACGGAACCGGTATCGTCCCGTTCGGGGAAGAACACCTGCAATTCCGCAATTCCGGAATCCAGGATGGAGTTCAGGGCGCTGGAGGTAATTTCACTGTTGGCTTCGAGCAGCACCTCTCCCGTGGAGGGGTCGATGATATCGGTAGCGGTGAAAGCGCCTTCCAAATCGTGGGAAGCCACTTCCACCTGGGTGATCTTGGCCTTTTGGATTTCCTTGAAGGCCGCCGACGTAATCTTTCGTCCGGCCGGCACCAGCGCCTCATGCGTGCGGGGGTGATCGATGCTCTTGGAGATCCGGTTGTTAACCAGTCCCTCAGAGACCTCCCAGAACAGCTTGCGGTCTTTGAGCGAAATTCTCTCGATCTGGTAGAAGGCCTTGATGATCTCGGAATCGTCCTTCAGTCCCAACGCCCGCAGAAAAATAGTGGCCAGGAATTTGCGCTTGCGGTCAATCCGGACGTAGAGAAGATTCTTGGTGTCGTACTCAAATTCCACCCACGAGCCGCGATAAGGGATGATCTTCCCGAGGAAGTAAGTCTTCTGGGCATTCGCCTCGAAAAAGACTCCCGGCGAACGGTGCAATTGGCTGACGATAACGCGTTCGGTCCCGTTGACGATAAACGTCCCGTTTTCCGTCATCAGGGGAATTTCACCGAAGTAAACTTCCTGTTCTTTGATGTCGCGGATGCTCTTGTGGCCGGTGTCGCTGTCTTTGTCGTAGAGGGTGAGTCGGATGGTAACTTTAAGGGGCGCCGCGAAAGTCATGCCGCGCTCCTGGCATTCGGTCACGTCGTACTTCAACTGGAGCGCCACCGGGTCGCCGCACTTGTTACAGAACGTCACCACATTTTTGTTGAAGGTGCCGCATTTGGTGCAGAGGACCTCGCCCACCTTAAAGGGATCGGTAATGACCGTGTGCCCGCAGTTCTTGCAGGTGCTGCGCAAGTGGTGCAGCCCCTTCAGGCTCCCGCACTTGCACTCCCAATTGCCGATGGAGTAATCCACAAAGTCCAACTGCGCGATGCCGCGGAAATCTGTGATGGGGAAGACGGAATTAAAAACGGCTTGCAGCCCCACATCCTCCCGTTCCGAGGGCAGAAGGTTCATCTGGAGGAAGCGCTCGTAAGAGCGTCGTTGGACCTCGATAAGATTCGGTATTTTAATGACCGTCGGAATTTTGGAGAAATTAATGCGCTGACGCACAGCGCCGTTCCCGCCGTTAGGCATTCCTTTTGCTCCTTGCTTGAAATTTCAAAAGTCGTTCGGACAATGGTGACACAGATCCCTTACTGATTTGGATGCACACGTAGCCTGTGAGGATGCAATCAAATCACCCCGATGGCCCAGCAGTCCATGGGTTCATCCGTGCCACTTGCGAGTGAGGGCCTTGCCACCAGGCAATCTCCCCAGGGATGTACGGCTTTAACCCCTTCTTCCCTGAGGCCTGGCGGGAGGACGGTTACTTCACTTCTACGGTAGCGCCAGCTTCGGTGAACTTTTTCTTGATGGTCTCCGCCTCTTCTTTGGAGACGCCCTCTTTAATCGGCTTGGGAGCGCCATCAACCAGGTCCTTGGCTTCTTTCAGTCCCAGGCTGGTGACTTCGCGGACGGCCTTGATGACATTGATCTTGTTGGCTCCGATGGCAGTCAGGACCACCGCGAACTCCGTCTGCTCCTCGGCCGGTGCAGCCGCGGCGACCGCACCCGCTCCCGCAACCACCACGGGAGCTGCCGCTGCCGCAGACACGCCCAACACTTCCTCGAGCCGCTTTACGAGCTCAGCAGCTTCCAGCAGGGTTAACCCCTTCACTTCTTCGACGATTTTCTCTACCCGTTCCGACATGCTAGATTCTCCTCCTCAAGATTTTCAACCGGCTATTCAATATTAGTTAGGAGCTTTCGTTTGACTTGAATTCCCAGGAAACGCACTCCTTAGCTTCTCGTATTCCGATCGGTAACAGCTCCTAATCTTTGTTTTCTCAGAGTCAGGGAGCTGGTCAAAGGACTCTTTGAGACCAGGCACGGGTGGAGACCCCGGAGGTCTGACATGTACCTCTTGCGTGTCTAGTAACGGAAGGACACTGTCGAAGTTATACGGGTCCTCTCCTGACTCGGCCACCTTCAGCAATCTTTGCGCTGCTTGCTCGCGGTCCGAAGGGCCTCTTTCAATCCCGAGCCAGCGGCCAATCGCGCCCATCAGGCGGCCACCTGTATCGGAAGTGTGGCCCTCTTCGTTCTTGTCCCGAAACTTGCCTTCTTTCACGGCCTGCTGAATCACGTAGGCGAGGTTGCGAGCCACGCCGGACAGCGTCGATGCCACCCGTTGCGCCGGTGAATTGAACAAAAACAACACCTTGGAAAGCAATTGCTCCCGGGAGGGCAGGGT
>Ga0315282_10003457_pt1 | contig 28336 bp, 25 predicted proteins | sample YL17G07_20_MG_FD_203693 | JGI IMG/M metagenome (GOLD analysis project Ga0315282, IMG submission 203693) | Sediment microbial communities from Yellowstone Lake, YNP, Wyoming, USA - YL17G07_20 | ecosystem: Environmental > Aquatic > Freshwater > Lake > Sediment | place: USA: Wyoming | collected... | reverse complement strand
GTTTCCTCGAAGGCCTGCGCCTCAATCCGGGTTCGGCCGCAGCCCATTTCCATCTCGCCCAGTCGCTGGAGTACATGCGCTACCTCTCGCTCCCGGCCCCGGTTTCGTATTTCGACGAATTCAAGAACGCCGCAGCCCTGACGGGCCACAACAGCCAAATCTATCTCGAGGTCGGCAAGGTCCTTCTCTCGCGGTGGGAGTCGCTCGGGCCGGAGGAAAGAGATTTCACGCTCGGCATCCTCCGGAAAATGCTGGCCGGCAAGGACCAGGAGAAGCTCCGGAACCTCCTTGAGGTCTGGTATCTCCACGGGCAGGACGAGGCCGTGATCGAAAAGGTCCTGCCCGAGGACGCAGGCTGCCTGCGCGTCTATGCCCGGTTCCTCGGGGAAAAATCCCTGTCCCTCGAGGCCAGAGAAAAGGCCCTGGCCAAGGCCGAGTCCCTGGATTTCCTCAAGGCCCGAAGCGATCTCGACCAAAGCCAGAGAAGCTTCGAGTATTTCCAGGGAGATGACGCCGCCGCCGGCCTGTCGACGTGCCTCGGGCTCCTCGAGTCCATTTCCTTCTACCAGGCGCTCGGGCGCGAGGAGCTCTTCGACCCGAGGGAATTCGCGGAGCTCCGGAAGACGGCCTATCTCCTCCTGGCCAAGAGCCAGGTCGACAAAACCCGGTCTCTCGCCGACCCGGACCATTTCCTGGAGACATATCTCGCCCTGGAGGACCAGCCGCTGGCCGTGGGCGAATTCGAGAAATTCCTGGCCGAACGGGATCTCTTGGAAAAAGACGAGTCCGCCGCCTCCCGACCGAGGGACCTCCAGACCATGGCCTTCGAGCTCACCCTCGACTTCAAGCAGAACAGGTACAGGGACATCACGAAGGCGGGGGAGATGGTCGAGAAGGGCGCCGTCATCATTCCCGAGGCCGGTCGGCCCTATTACGCCCGGATCCTCCGGCTCGTCGGTGATTCTTACCTGAAGCTCGATTATATCTACGAGGCCGAAAAATATTACCTGAAAGCTCTGGCCGCGGGGCCGGAAGACCTAGACGGCCTTCTCAGGCTCGAGCGCTGCTACGACCGGCTGAACGACGATCAGAAGATCGCCGACGTCCGCCGGCGGATCAACGCCCTCCTGTCGCCTGCGGAGATCGACCTGGGCCGCCGGGCCCTCGAAAAAGGGGTCCCCGTCCGGGTCGGCCTCGTCTGCGACGGGCGGCCCCTGACGCTGACCGTTGCGTTCGAGAATCTCCGCCCGGGAAGCCGGCCTCTCCTGGTCGCTTTCTTCAACGGGCGGGTCGTCCGGGAGGGCTTTTTCGATGGCGGGACGTTCTCGTTCCCCGTGACGCCCGCGACGGGGGCGAACTCGCTCGTCCTCGAGACGATCAACGAGCCCGTGGCCTTGATCAGAGTCAGCCGGCAGGCCCGCCCCGCCGGAGCTTGACAAGGCCGTCGCGGGACGGCTAAGATGATGGGTGGGCTAAGGAGGAATCCATGTGTCGAGGTGCTAAAATCTTCGTTTCTTGGGGATTGGTTTTTGCTTTCGTTCTCTTTTCGTCCCCGCCCCTCCTGAGGCCCCAGGCGCCCGGAAAGGGCCAGCTCGTCGGCTTCCTGTTCGACAGGGACGGATCGACCCCCGTCGCCGGGGCGGTGGTCGTGGCCAAGAACGTGACGACCGGAGCTGTCTTCGAAAGCCAGAAAACCGACAGCCTGGGCGTTTTCAAGTTCATCGCCCTGGACGCGGGGATCTATGCCCTCGGCGTGACCTCCGCCCAGGGAAGCTACAACTCCCAGGATTTCGTCGGCATCAAGCCCGATGAGACCGCCAAGGTTTCGATCGCCCTGGACCCCTACGGCCGCGATTCCATCGAAGCGGCCCAAGCCATGGCCAGGGAGGAGAAGGAACACGGCGAATCCCGGGTGGGCAGGGTCGTGACCTACGCCCCGCAGAACAGGGAGGCCTTGGTTCTCATCGAACGGGGACTCCTGCAGACCGGCGACCGGGTCCGGATCAGGGGAGTGGTCACCAATTTCCTCCAGGACGTCAGGCGCCTGCGGGTCCAGGGGGCCGGCGTCAAGCGGGTTTTATCCGGGCAGCAGGCCGTGATCCCGGTCGCCCATCCCTGCGCAACGGATGACGGCGTTTACGTTGTCTGCAAGAGGGGCGTCCCGCCCCTGTTCCTGGCACCGCTCGGGCTCGCCGCCATCGTGGCCGGCAGCGCCGCCCTGGTGACGATCGAGGAAGAAGAGCCGGTGACTCCGACCCAGCCGACAAAGATTAAGCGTTGACCGGGAGCTCATCCCGGCCCGCGCCTTTCCTCCGATGAAATCTGTTAAGGCCCGCCGCACCGCACGTCTACTCGTCCTCAGCTCGCGTCCGAAGCCCGGGCTCGGGACCCGGTCTGAGGTCCATCGCCTTTTGGACTCCGGACCGGATTGGGAGCGCCTTCTCAGAAAAGCCGACGACGAAGGGGTCCTTCCCCTCCTTTACTGGAACCTCAGGGAGTGGCGCGACGAGGTCCCTCCGGAGATCCTGGAGCGGCTCAAGGTCCATTATCTCAGGAGCCTGGCCCGGAACTCCCGGATCTCAAGAGAGATCGAGCCGTTCCTTCGGGCCGTCAGGGATTCGGGGCTGAAGGTTGTCCTCACCAAGGGGCTGCGTCTCGCCTCGACCGTCTACCCCGACATCGCCCTCAGGCCGTTCTGGGACGTAGACTTCTTCGTCCGCCCGGACGATTGGCGCGCGGTCAAGAAAATCCTGAACCAACAGGGCTTCGAGGAGACGCCCGAGCCCGGGACCGGCGCCGGGCTCGCGGCCGGCGACCCCGGCCGGGCCTATTCGCCGTATTTCCGGCGTGACGGTCTGGTCCTGGAATTCCATTTCGGCGTCCTCGGCCTCCATTTTCCCCCAGGGCCCGAACCGATGAAGGTGATGGCGGCGACCCGCATACCCATCTGCGGGACCGAGGTCCCGGCCCTCTCGTCCGGGACCGAGCTCTGCTATCTCTGCCTCCACGCCCAGCAGCACTCCTATCAAAAGTTGATCTGGCTCGCGGACATCGCCGAGCTGGCCTCCAGGCCCGGCCTCGACTGGGACAGGGTCCTCGAGGTCTGCGGCTCGCTCAAGATCCGCGCCTCCGTCTACCACGGGCTCCGGCTTGCGGAAGCGCTTTGGCCCGGCTCTATCCCCCAGGAGATCCTCTCGAAGCTCCGGCCGCGGGCCCTCCAAAGGGCGGCCCTCCGATTTTTCTGGCCGGAAGCCTCCGTCGCGGGCAGGAAAGCGTCCTTCCCCTGGCCCTATGATATGCCGTCGTTTTTTTCTCTTTGGGAAAGAAAGTCGCCCGGCCCGGCCGTCCGGACATTGGCGGGCGTTTTTTTCCCGCCCCGTCCCTGGCTGGCCCGGGCCAGCGGGATCCCGGCGAATTCGCCCCTGATCTATTATCAATACGCCCGGCGGCTTTCGAGACCGGTCGGGCTGGCCGTTCGGCGTCTGGTGAATATCCCATGAGCGATGCCCCGGCGATCCTGGTCGAAAACCTGGTCAAGCGCTATCCCGTCATCGGCGGGTTCCGCGACCTCGTCCGCCATCCTCTGAAGCGGCGGACCAGGACGGCCCTCGACGGGGTCAGCCTCCGGGTCGAGCCCGGCCGCGCCTTCTGCCTGCTGGGGCCGAACGGGGCCGGCAAGACGACCCTCATCAAGGTCCTGACGACGCTCGTCCTCCCCGACGGGGGAAGGGCGATCGTCGGCGGCCACGACGCGGAGAGATCGCCCGCCGCCGTCCGGAGCGCCATCGGCTACGCGATCAACGACGAGAGAAGCTTCTACTGGAGGCTCACCGGCCGGCAGAACCTCGAGTTTTTCGGGGCCCTCAACGGGCTCCGCGGGCGCCGGCTGGCCGCCAAGATCGCCGACGTCCTGGGCCTCACCGGCCTGGAGTCCGCCGCCGACCTGAGGTTCAACGCCTATTCCACAGGCATGCGCCAGATGCTGGCTTTCGCCCGGGCCCTGCTCGCGGACGCCGAGATCCTGTTCGTCGACGAACCGACGCGCTCCCTGGACCCGCAGGCGGCCGCGAAGGTCCGAACGTTCCTAAGGTCGGAGCTCGTGGACGGCCGGGGAAAGACCGTCTTTTGGGCGACCCACGACCTCCTCGAAGCCGCCGATTTCGGCCACGAGGTCGCGGTCATTGATCAGGGCCGGATCCGGGTCCGGGGCGCCGTGGACGTTCTGACCCGGGGCGGGCATGTCCCTCTCCGGGACGTCTACGAGAAGGCCCTGGCCGATCCGGGGGCGGCGGGACGCCCCAAGGAGGGGAGGCCGTGAGAAGACAGGCCATGGACCTCCACGCCCACATGGTCGGGCAGTTTTTCGGGAAGCTTCTGGCCTTCCTCCGGCGGGACTTCCGCGAGGCCCTGACCTACAAGTTCTCGTTCGTCTATTCCCTGATTGGTATCTTCTTCTCCACGGCCACGTTCTTCTTCGTGGCCAAGCTCATCTCCCCGGCGAGCCCGACCCTGGCCCCGTTCGGCGGCGATTACTTTTCCTTCGCCATCGTCGGGGTGGCTTTTTCGAGCCTCCTCGGCATTTTCCAGGAGGGGCTGCCGGCCGTCATCCGGAATGCCCAGACCTCCGGGACGCTCGAGGCCCTTCTCGTGACCCAGACATCCGTTCCGACGGTCCTCGTGGGGTCGTCCCTCTACTCCCTGGCCTTCCAGAGCTTGCGGACCGTGCTCCATCTCGTCCTGGCCCTGGCGATATTCGGAATGAAGCTCGGGCAGGTGAACTGGCCGGGCGTCCTGGCCGTTTTCGTCCTGACCGCCGTCTGTTTCCTGAGCCTCGGCATCCTCTCGGCCAGCTTCATCCTCGTCTACAAGATGGGGAACCCGCTGAGCTGGTTTTTCGGGAGCGTTTCGGGGCTCCTGGGCGGGATGGTTTTCCCCGTCGCTATTCTCCCCGCCTGGATCCGCTGGGCTTCGTTCCTTCTGCCCGTGACTTACTCCCTCAATGGGATGAGGCGGAGCCTGCTCGCGTCGGTCGGCTTTGCCGCGATCCTGCCGGACATCGCGGCCCTCGCGGCGTTTAACGTCGTCCTCTTTCCTCTGAGCCTCCTGGCTTTCCGGGCCGCCATCCGCAAGGCCAAGAAAGACGGGACGCTGACCCATTATTGAGCCCGGCCTGTTGGCCTCCCGGGGGGGAATCTGATAACATGATCTGAAGGACGGAGTTTTATGTTCATGAAAAAATGCGCGGCCGCCGCTTTGGCCCTCGTCGCCCTGTCCGTACCCGGCCTCCGGGCGGAAGTCCCTCCGGAAACCCGGGACCGGGCCCTGAAGGTCATCGCCGCCCTGGAGAAGCTCGAGGCGGACGCGGCCCGGCCGAAACCCCGCGCCCCCCAAAGCTACACGGTTACCGAGAGCGACCTCAACGCCTGGATCGCCTACCGCATCACGACCGAGATGGGGGAGTTCGTCAGGTCCGTCGAGCTGCGCCTCCTCGATGACAACCGGGCCGAAGGGAAGATCGCGATCGATCTCAGCGGCTCGCCGGCCTCCGTGCTCCTGCCGGCGCGGGCGGACTTCTTCTTTTCGGCCCGGGGCGAAACGAAAGTGGGGAAGATCAGGATCACCATAGACAGCCTGTTCCTGGGGACCCAGAGCCTCTCTCCGGCTTTCATCGACACCGTCATCTCGGTCGTGGCGGGTTTGGAGGGGCAGCCGGCCACGAGCCTCAAAGACTGGTATCCGCTTCCCTACGGCATCCGGCGGCTCCAGTCGCGCCCGGGCCGTCTCATCTGCTATTATCAATAAGGAATCTCCGGAAGCGAAAAAACGTCCCATGATCCGGATCATCAGCGGAATTTACAAGGGCCGCCGGCTCAAGCTCGTTTCGAGCCCATCGGTGCGCCCGATGCAGGACAAGGTCAAGGGCGCCCTGTTCAACATCGTCCAGGACAGGCTCAAGCGAAGCATGTGCCTGGACGGTTTCTCGGGCACCGGTTCCGTCGGGCTGGAGGCGCTCAGCCGCGGCGCCGCGACGGTCGTTTTCGTCGACGAGTTCTACCCGGCCGTGAAAGTCATCAAGGCGAACATCGAGAAGTGCGGGGCCGAGGACAAGGCCGTCGTCCTCCATCGGGAATTCAACCGGGCCGTCATCGACCTGGCCAAAAAAGGGGTCAAGTTCGACCTCATCTTTCTCGACCCGCCCTACCGGCTGCTCGAGGAGCGCAACCCGCTCCGGGTGATAAGGAAAAGGGACCTGCTCAAGCCGGGCGGGCTCATCGTCCTCCGTCACTTTTACAGGATCAAGCCCAAGCTCGGGGATTTCCTCCTCGAGCGGCGCGTGGCCCTGGGCGACGATGTCCTGTTGTTTTTCGTCCAACCCGAGCGCGGCTTGCCAGGGACCGCTCAATCCACTAAAATGACGGCAGGCAGGGAAAGGATTTGATGCCGGAATCATGAAAAGATCGGGATCCAAGGCCGCCCCGCTCTGGCAGGAAGCCCCGCTCGTCGAGGAGCGGGAGATCTTCGCCGAGCTGGCCGAGCGAAAAGGGAGCTCGCTTCTTCTCGGCCGCTACTCCCTGAACGAAGTCATCGCGGTCCTCGCCAAGAAGAGCTTCCTCAAGGAGGCCCGGAAGAGGTTCCTCTGGCCCCTGGAGATCGAGCTCAATTCGTCGGAATACCCCCTCCAGCGTCTGCAAATTTTCCTCCGGGAGAAGAAACCCGAAAACCTGATCGTCGACTTCAAGTTCAAGGAGATGGACTTCGTTCCCAAGGCCATTCCCGGGTTTCCGCCGCCGCTCCCGCCCCAGAAATCGCTGGCCTTTGAATGGCTGACCCTCCAGAACCCTCTCCATAAGTTCTCCGAGTCGTTCATCCCGCTCCCCGGGCAGACCCGCCCCGGGCTGAGCATGGCCAAGAAGATCATGGACCTCTTCGTCTATCTGGGCCGGCTCACCCACAAGGATTGCCTCCTGGCCTTTCCGGCGTATTTCCATAACGCCCTGCTCTTTTCCCGCTATTTCCATTTCTGGAATCCCGGCAAGGAGGGCGAGGTCCTGGCCATCCGCCGGCTTTTCAGTCATGCGCCCCTCAAACAACTGGCCTGGATCGTCCACCTGAACTGCCTGAAGAGGGAGGACGGCTCGACCTACGAGTGGGCGGCCGAGGAGCAGGCCTACCCCCTGACCCGGCCCCTCAAAGATCACTTCGGCTCCCGGAGCTACCGGGAGGCCGTGAAAGCCTGCCAAAAAAACCTGTCCTTCTCCGTCGACTGGGCCGCTTTCGAGAAGAAGTCCGTGGACATCCCCTCGTTTTGCGGCGGCGCCTGAAATTTGCTATAATAGGCCGTCCAAGGAGACCGATTCATGAAGAAAGACGTCCATCCGGAATACCAGGAAAGCACCGTGATCTGCGCCTGCGGCAACACGTTCAAGACGAGGTCCACGAAGAAGGAGATCCGGGTCGAGATCTGCTCCCAGTGCCATCCCTTCTTCACGGGCAAGCAGAAGTTCATCGACAGCGCCGGCCGGATCGAGAAGTTCAGAAAAAAATATGGCGAGATCAAAAAACCCGCCAAATGATCCAGGAACTTCGGGCCCTCGAGGAAAAGTACCGCCAGGTCATTCAAGCTCTCTCTGACTCCGCGTCCGCCGGCAACCCCCAAAAGATCCGCGACCTATCCAGGGAACGGGCGGAGCTCGAGCCCGTGGTCCGCAAATTTGATGAATATCTGAAAGTCCGGCAGGGGATCGAAGAGGCCCGGCACCTCCTGACCGACCCCGAAGCCGACCCCGAGCTCCGGAAAATGGCCGAGGGGGAGATCGACGTCCTCGGGAAGCGGGGAAAGGCCCTCGAAGCCGAGCTCCGGACTATGCTCCTCCCGAAAGACCCTTACGACGAGAAAAATGTCATCCTCGAGATCCGGGCCGGGGCCGGCGGGGACGAGGCCTCTCTCTTCGCCCAGGACCTCCTCCGGATGTACTCGCGCTTCGCCGAGCACAAGGGCTGGAAATTCGAGCTCCTGGATACGAGCCTCTCTCCCATCGGAGGGATCAAGGAAGCCGTGGTCGGCGTCCGGGGCAAGGGCGTCTGGTCCCGGCTGAAATACGAAAGCGGCGTCCACAGGGTCCAGCGTGTTCCCAAGACGGAAGCTTCCGGCCGCATCCACACTTCCACGGCCACGGTCGCCGTCCTGCCCGAAGCCGATGAGATCGACGTCAAACTCGACCCGAAGGATCTCAAGATCGATGCCTTCGGGTCGTCGGGCCCGGGCGGGCAGAACGTCAACCGGAATTACACCGCCATCCGGATCACCCATAAGCCGTCCGGCCTCGTCGTTTCCTGCCAGGACGAGAAGTCCCAGCACCGGAACAAGGAGAAAGCCCTCAGGGTCCTCAGGTCCCGGCTCATGGACATCGCCCAGCGGGAACAGAAGGCCGAGATCGCCCAGAACAGGCGGTCTCAGGTCGGGACGGGGGAAAGGAGCGAGAAGATCCGGACCTACAATTTCCCGCAGTCCCGGGTGACGGACCACCGGCTGAACCAGAGCTTCCACAACCTCGAAGGGGTCCTCGACGGGGATCTGGATTCTCTTGTCGAAAGCCTCATCCTCCAATCTCAGGCGCAGGCGCTCGGAGAGCCGGTCCCGGACGCCGGCCGGGCAAGGGACGTTGAGCTCTAGAACACTCCAGGAGCTTTTTCGCCAAGGAGCCGGCCTCCTCCAGGACAGGCCCCAATCGGTCCTCGAGGCCAAGGTCCTCCTCCTCCGGGCCGCCCTGCTTTCGGAAGAGGATTTTTTCGCCTCCCCGCAATCGCCGGTCGCCTCGAAGACGGAGGCCTTCTTTCTCCGTCTCGTCGAGAAACGCAGGGAGGGGGTGCCGCTTTCCTACCTGACGGGGACCAAGGAGTTCTGGTCCATTCCTCTCCGCGTTTCGCCCTCCGTCCTCATCCCCCGGCCCGAGACCGAAGTCCTGGTCGAAAAAGTCCTCGAGCTTTCCTCACGGGAAGGGGAGACCATCCTCGACCTGGGGACGGGCAGCGGCAATATCGCCATCGCCCTGGCCAAGGAACTTCCCCGGGCCCGGATCTTCGCCGCGGACATCTCCGCCCGGGCCCTCAACGTCGCCCGCCGGAACGCGGCTCTCCAGAGAGCCCGGCAGGTCGACTTCGTCCGGAGCAACCTGTTCTCGGCCTTCCGGAAGACGGGGCTCCGCTTCGACTTCGTCGTCTCCAACCCTCCCTACGTTTCAAAACGCGATTGGGACGGACTCCCCCCTGAAATCCGCGAGTTCGAGCCGCGGCGGGCGCTTCTCGCCGGCGAGTCGGGATTGGAGCTTATCCAGCGGCTGGTCCGGCAGGCCCGGACCTTTCTCAAGCCCGGCGGCTACCTCATCTTCGAGATCGGGGACGGGCAGAGGGACGACGTCCTCGCCCTCTTCGGGCGGCGGTGGACGGAGATCGAAACCGCCTGGGACCTGGCCGGGAAGCCGCGCGTCATCACCGCCCGCCGGGCCTGACGGACGCGGACCTCTCCTCTTTCCCCCTATTTCTTCGCGGCCGGCAGACTGTCATCCCCGAGGGGCGCCATGATCCGCGTCGTTTCGAAACGGATCTTCTCCCAGACCGCGGCGTCCATGGCGCAGAAGGCGTCGACGACCCGGGGATCGAACTGGGTTCCGGAGTTGCGGATGATCTCGTAGCGGGCGGCCACGAAATCCTTCCGGCTCCGGTAGGGCCGGTGGGAGGTGATGGCGTCCAGGGTGTCGGCCACGGCGAAGATCCTGGCCTCGAGGGGGATCCGCATCTCTTTCAGGCCCGAGGGATATCCCGTCCCGTCGTACTTTTCGTGGTGGCAGAGAATGATGTTCCCGACTTCCTTGACCAGCTTGACGTCCTTGATGAGCCCGTAGCCCAGGGCCGGGTGCCGTTTGATCTTCTCCCATTCCGCGGCCGAGAGCGGGCCGGGCTTTTTCAGGATGGAATCCGGGACGGCGATCTTCCCCGCGTCGTGGAGGAGGGCGCCCTTGCGGATGTTGTCCAGGACCTTGGGGTCCCGGATGCCCAGGGCCTGGGCCAGGACGTGGCTGTAGCGGGCGACGGTCTTGGAATGACCGTAGGTCTCGACGTCCCTCAGGTCGAGGGCCGTCATGAAATTTTCCAAGGTTGTTTCGTAGATCTCCTCGAGCTCCGCGGTCCGCCGGACATCGCTCAGGTGCTCCTTCTTCATCCGGCGGACGCTCTCCCGGCAGGCCGCGTTCGTCCGGACGAGCGCGGCCTTGAGCTCCGCGACCCTGACCGCCGAATAAACCCCGGCCGGGCCGGCCGGATGGGCGACCTGGTCGATGACGCCTTCGTCGAGGAAAGGAAGGACCGCCTCGGCCGCCTCCGGCGGGACCAGGGCGATGACGGAAAGAGAGGGCCGAGCCTGTTTCAGCTCCCTGAGCGCGGCCATGACGGGACCTTCGGCGCCCGGGATGGAGACGAGGAGGATCACGGGACTCTCCGGCGGCGCGGCCGGCCCGGCGGGGTCCGGAAGACCCTCGGCGGTCTCCACCCTCAGTCCTCGTTTCTCCAAGAACGAGGCGAGGGCCTGACGCCTTCTTCCGCTCTCCTCGACGAGCAGGATGGTCGTGTCATTCATGGAACGGCTTTTTTATATCCTTTTTTCCGGTCCGTTTCAAGCGGGAGCGTGAGGGGGCCGGGCGGGAGCCGGCATCACCCCCGGCGGCCATCCGGCGCATTTCCCGATCAGCCCGTTTTTCCGCCTTGACACGTCATCCGGCGGTTACTAAGATATTTATCGAGGCTAAGGAGATATCATGGGCCAAGAGCGCGACATCCTCAAAGAACCTACCCAGATCATCCAGGAGATCGAAGGCCAGCTGGACAAGCTCCTCCAGAAAAAGGTCGAGGACATCGAGCGCGAGCTCGCCGCCCGCATCGATCAGGAGAAAGAAGCGGCCCGGAGACGGAAGGACGAGGTCGAGCGGGAGTTCGTCAAAGAAAGGGAGACCCTCGGTGAATACCGGAACGTCGTCCGGGCGGCCGAGGAGGAGCGGGACGGTTTGCTCCGGGAAGCCCGCCAGCACTTCGACAAGGTCGTCCAGCTGCAGGCTCAGATCGAAGGACTGGCGAAGGCCACGGTCGGCGAGATCAAGAAGGTCACCGAGATCCAGCAGAGGGTCGAGGAGCTCCGGGAGAAGACCGCCGAGCGGGCCGGGTTCCTGAAGACCGACCTGCGGGAGCGCTTCGGGATCGTCACGGACGCCCTGGACGAGGGCGAGAAGCCGCTCCGCCTCGACCTGGACGAGGAGCTCGAGAAACTGAGGAAGATCAAGGAGCTCCTGGCCATCGAGTCCGCGGCCGTAGGGCTCGGCGGGGCGGCGCCCAAGCTTGCCGGAGTCGAGAGCTTCGAGACCTTCGACATTCCGGAGGCGCCGGCCGGGTTCCGGATCCCGGAGATCCGGGACCTCATCGCGGGGACATCCTCGCCGGTGGAGATAAAAACGACCGTTCGGGAGGTCCCGGAGGCGCCCGCGACCGGCGCGGCCGAAGCCGGACCGGGACCGCAGGCCGAGGCCGGGCCCGTCCCGGCCGAAGAGGAGCCCGAGGAAGCCGTCAGCGAGGCCCTCGAGTCGTGCCGGAGGTCGGAGCCCGCCAACGGCAACGAGGAGATCCACTATTTCCAGAAAGACAACAAGATCCTCGTCGACGGCGAGAGCCTTTTTTCCGCCATCGACAAGACCGTGGACGAGGCCCGGCGGCTGTCCGAGAAGCTCGGCCGGACCGAATCCCCGAAAGACCAGTTTTTCATCAAGCAGGAGCTCATCAACTGGCAGGAGGGCCTGCGGGCGCTTTTCCTGAGGGTCATCAAGATGACCGAGAAGAGGATCTGGAGCTTGCCCGCGTTCGCCGGCGAGGTCCTCAACGCTCCGGCTCTCCGGAGCATCCTCGAGCGACTGAGCATGGAGAACTGGAGCAACCCCGAGGAATTCGCCTCATTCCTGGCCGTCGCGACGGACATGAAGAGCGCCTGGCTCGCCCGGATCACTCCCCGCAGCGCCTATCTGAGGGCTCTCTGGAAAGAGCTCGAGTCCCGCTGAGGGCGGGATCAGGGCGAGGGAACCGTCGTCTTCCGGAAATGGAGGAGGTATTCTTCAAGCCCCTTGATGTCCTTGTAGCTCAGGTCCCGGAATTTCAGGCCCGAATAAAAGAAAGGCGTTTCGTTCTCCGGCCGCCTCGAGTAAATGACGTCGCTCTTGACGAGGCAGGCCTTGTCGCCGAGGACGAGGATGGCATTCATGGTGCCGGCCGGGGGCAGCTTCACGTCCGAGATCACCCTGGCCCCGCCGACGCTCAGGTTCACGGTCTTGGCCACCTTGAATTCGCCGTCCTCCTCGATCATCAGCAGGGTTGAGACGTTCAATCGCTCGTGCTTCCGGCGCTCCCGGAGGATCGGCTCCTGGGCTTGCCGGGCTTCCGCCTTCCTGCGTTCGTCATCCTTCTCCCCGAGATAGGTCGAGACGCGGTTCTTCGTCAGGGCCGCCTCCTCGCCCTCCCGCGCCTTCAGGTCCGGACGGCGCTTCCCCTTCGCTTCCGCCAGGGCCGTGTCGGCCTCCATGGCCAGCCGCTTCAGATCGGCTTTCGTCAGCGGGGGGGGCTGGTCCGTTTTGTTCTTGGGAAAGACGGTCACGCCGAACGACATGGTCAGGTTGTTCTGCGGCTGGAATTCCTGGAATTCGAAATAGTGATCCTCGACGTTCTTGCGGATCCGCTCGGTGAGGACGGCCGCCTCGTCCGGGCTCTTGACGCCCGTCAGGAAGAAGAGGAATTCCTCGCCCCCGTAGCGGCAGAGGAGGTCCTCCTCGCGGATGGAGAGTTTCAGGACATGGGCCAGCTCGCGGAGGAGCCGGTTGCCCGCTTCCTGCCCGTTGCGGTCGTTGTAGTTCTTGAACCAGTCGACATCCCCCATGACGAGGGCCAGGTCGCCCGCCTCCTGACGCCGCTTGCCCAGGGCGTTGACCTTCTGGAGGACCTTCTCGAAAAAGGGCTCCGGCCGGAGGAGCCCGGTCAGGGCGTCGTACTGGATGAGGTTGAGTTTCATCATGGCGATGGCCATGTGCTCGGAGATCCCCTCCAGGATCTGCTGGTCCTCGCGGCTGAAGCCATCGGCGTTCGTCTTGCCCGGGACGGTCTTGTTGTAGACCTCGACGACGCCGATGACCTTCCGGCTGTGCATGATGGGAACCGCCAGCAGGTTTTTCAGCGGGGCCTTGAGGAATTCGGTGTAGCGCTTGGCCATCCTCCGGTCGAAGGAGAGGTCGGAGACGTTGATCCCCTGGCCGTAGCGGGCGACCGTGGCCGCGAAATCCTGGGCGTCCCAGAGGGCGATATACTTCGAGAACTCCGCGTGGGTGAGATAGGCATTGTCCCAGACGAGGGGCTTCAGGTAGCGGCCGATGACCTCGTTCTCTTCGATGAGATAGACCGTCGCGCTCGCGGCCTTGACGATGTCCCGGATGTCCGGCAGGATGTCGAGGAGGCTGTTGACGTCGTCGGAGGCGTAGATCTTCCGGAGGATGGCCTCGATCCGCTGCCGCTCTTTCTGGAACCACACATACTTGGTCTCGATGGCGATCCGCTTTTCGATCTCCGAAAGGAAGTTGGAATTGATCAGGCCCTTGATCTCCTGGATCTCCGCGTAGACATCGCGGACCTTGGACTCGTGCTGGGCGAGGGCCCGGCGGAGGTCCTCGACCTCGGTCCGCATCCGGGCCTGCCCGAGCGCGCGTTCGAGGGCGACGAGGAACGACCGGTCGCGGGGGGAGTCGGGATCTCTGACAAAGACATCGACGGCAAAGGCCGGCGGCCATTCGTCGGCCGCCCGTCGCAGCTCGCCTTCGTCGGGGCCCGTCAGGATGACCGCGGTCGTCGGCCGCAGCAGGTCCCGGAAAAGGGAATAACGGGCGAAGCCGGGCCCGAGGACCGCGACCCCGACCGAGACCCCTTCCAGCCGGCTGCTCAATCCCTCGAGGTCCGTCCCGGGCAGGACCGGCCCGAAGATAGCGGCCAGCTTGGAGAGCAGGCCAACGTCAGAGGGAGACGGGTGGAGGATAAGGATCCGTTTCTGACTCATAGCCCTCGCCGCGCCGTCACCATGAAGGATGACCGCTCAGCCTTTTCCCTCGTCTTTGAAACCTTAGCTCTATTCCGAATAAGATCCGACTTCGTTTTTCGGAGCCTGGCGCTCTTCCCGATCCCACTCTAATCTACATTATTTTTTCGCCCCCCGTCAACCCTTTTTTTAGGGTCCCGCCGGGTCTCCGGAAGGCCGCTTTTTTTGAACTTTCATGGGCTGGTGTGATATATTCAGGACCCGAGCGCCGCGGCCCTTTCCCGGCCGCGAGACTGCCGAGGAGGACGGACATGGATCCGGCAAAAAACAGACTCCAGACGAAGATCCGGGCGCCGCGGGGTTCCCGCCTGCGCACCAAAGGCTGGTCACAGGAAGGGGCCCTCCGGATGCTCATGAACAACGTCGACCCCGAGGTCGCCGAGAAGCCGCAGGACCTCATCGTCTACGGCGGGACGGGAAAAGCCGCCCGGAACTGGGAGTGCTTTTGGGCGATCGTCGAGAGCCTCAAGAAGCTCGAGAACGATGAAACCCTCGTCGTCCAGTCAGGGAAACCCGTGGCCGTTTTCAGGACCCATGCCGAGGCCCCCCGCGTCCTAATCTCCAACGCCATGCTCGTCCCGAAGTGGGCGACGTGGGACGAGTTCCGCCGGCTGGAGGCCAAGGGGCTGACGATGTACGGCCAGATGACGGCCGGCAGCTGGATCTATATCGGGACACAAGGGATCCTCCAGGGGACCTACGAGACGCTGGCCGCCGCGGCCCGGCGGCATTTCGGGGGCTCGCTCAAGGGGAAGCTCGTTCTGACCGCCGGCCTCGGCGGGATGGGCGGGGCCCAGCCCCTGGCCGTGACCATGAACGACGGCGTGGCCATCGTCGTCGAGGTCGACCCGGACCGCATCCGGCGCCGCCTCGAAACGAAATACGTCGACACGACGACCGACAGCCTCGACGAGGCCCTGCGGCTCGCCGGCGAGGCCCGGCGCAAGGGCGCGCCCCTGTCGATCGCCCTCCTCGGGAACGCCGCCGATGTCCTGCCCGAATTCGTCCGCCGGGGGATCACTCCCGATATCCTCACGGACCAGACATCGGCCCACGACGAGCTCAACGGCTATGTCCCCAACGGCTTGCCCTATGAGGATGCCCTGAGGCTGAGGCGGGACGATCCGGAGGATTACATCCGGCGGTCCTACCAGTCCATGGCCGCCCACGTCGAGGCCATGCTCGAACTCAAGAAGAGGGGAGCCCGGGTTTTCGACTACGGGAACAACATCCGCGGCCAGGCCCAGAAGGCCGGGGTCCGCGACGCCTTCGACATCCCGGGGTTCGTTCCGGAATACATCCGGCCGCTGTTCTGTCTCGGCAAGGGCCCGTTCCGCTGGGTCGCGCTTTCCGGAAAGCCGGCCGACATCTACGCCACCGACGAGGCCGTCCTCCAGGAGTTCCCGGAGGATGATGCCCTGGCGCGATGGATCCGGAAAGCCCGGAACGAGGTCAAGTTCCAGGGGCTGCCGTCGCGGATCTGCTGGCTGGGCTACGGCGAGAGGGCCCGGTTCGGGGCGGTGATCAACCGTCTTGTCCGGAAGGGGAAGATCTCGGCCCCCATTGTCATCGGCCGGGACCATCTGGACACCGGCTCCGTGGCCTCCCCGAACCGTGAAACGGAAGGTATGCGCGACGGGTCCGACGCGATCGCCGATTGGCCCATCCTCAACGCCCTCCTCAATGCCGTCAGCGGGGCCTCCTGGGTTTCGGTCCACCACGGCGGCGGAGTGGGGATCGGCCTGTCCATTCACGCGGGCATGGTCATCGTCGCCGACGGAAGCGCCGTGATGGGCCGGCGCCTGGAAAGGGTCCTGACCGTGGACCCGGGGCTCGGCGTCGCGAGGCACGCCGATGCCGGATATCCCGAGGCCGTCGCCTGCGCCAGGGACAAGGGGATCAAGATCCCGCTCTTGAAATAATCCGGACGGCGCACCGGCTTGACCTCCCCACCGGGCTCCTTCAGCCATCATCCCTCCCCTCCATGTCACACATTGTGCCCTGCGGCAGCCCTCCATCCTGTTGAAATCAAAGCGGATGGAGAACGGCGGCACAAAGTGTGACGCGGCGGCCCGAGCGGAAGCAACCCGGCGGCCGCCGGCTAGGCCATAACCTATTTCAAATCAATGGGATGTGAGCGGGGGGGAAATTTTCGCCGTGGCATGAAGATTGCTTAAGAAAAGGCCGAAAGGAGACTCCAATGAAGAAAGCGGTTTTGCTGGCCCTCGTCGGGCTCATCTTGTTTTCCACGGTCGTCTTTTATCCGCTCGCCGCGCGCGCTCGTGATGTCAACGAGTGCTACAACAACCACACGGCCTGCCGCGAGCGGGCGCTCAACATGGATGCCGCTTGGACCAAGATCGCCCTCGCCCTGACCGTCTGCGACCTTGCCCTCGGCAAATGCATCCTGGCCGCGTAGGTCCGAGCCGCAGGAGGCCCCCCTCGCCGGGGGGCCTCCCCGATTGTCTTCGCGGAGAGCCGACGATGACCCTGAAGCCCGTTTGGAAGCGAACGGTTTTTCTGCTCGCCCTGGCGGCCGGCTTTCCCCGCTCACCGGGGGCCGCCGCGCTCGAGGGCCCTTCGGTCAGGCGCTACGTCGCTGAGGACGTGACCTCCACCTTTGAAAAACCCGACGAGGGCTGCCTCGCTCTGGCCGTCTCGCTGGCGTTCGACGCCGATCATATCTACGTCGCCGACGCGGAGGATTGCGCCGTCAAGATCTTTTTGAAGAACGGCCGGTTCAAGGCCGCGGTCGGCCGGAAAGGCCGCGGGCCGGGGGAATTCTCCTTCCCTTCGGGCGTTTCGGTCCTCGGAGGGCGACTCTTCGTGGCCGACAAGCTCAACCATCGGATCCAGGTCCTCGACCCTTCGGGGAGGTATCTCCGGAGCTTCGGGGTCCCCTTCGCCCCGGACCGAGCCTTCGTCCTAACGGCGGACCGGATCCTCGTCACTCACATTCCTTCCGGACGGTCGGGTCCGGAGAAGCTCCTCCACGTTTTCAACGGGAGGGGCAACCTTCTCTGGGAGGGCCTCCCGGCCCGTTTTTCGGGCGACCCCGTGTTCGACGCGTTCCGGAACATGATCCTGGTTTCCGCCGGGCCGCGGGGCGATTTTTTCGTGGTCTTCCGCTGCCAGGAACGGTCGATCCTTCATTACGGCCCCGGCGGAGATCTCCTGGCCCGGATCCCGGCGGACGGGCGCTACGTCTTCAAGACCCTATCCCTTCCGGTCAGAGGGGCGCGGAAAACGATCGACGGCTTCTGCTGGGACTGCTCGTTCGACCGCGAGCGCTTTTACCTTTTGGCCCCGGCCTACACGGAGGAAAGAGACCTGGGCCCCGGAGATCAGGTCTTTGTCCTCGATGCGACCGGCCGGCTCGAAGCCCAGGTCAGCCTCCCATCCCGGGTGGGCCGGATAGCCGTGGACGGTGACAGGATCTACGCGGTGGACCGGGCGGGCGGGCTCCGGGTCTTCAGGATCGTCCGATGACCCGGCGGAGCGCGGCGCTGGTCGTTCTCGCCTTGGGCGCGGCCCTCCTGACCGCCGCGCCGGCCGGCGTCGAAGTCCGGATCTGCCTGAGCCTCGAGGAAGCGACCGGTCAGGCCGGACGCCCCGTCCTTCTCGTCTTTTTCTCGACGGAGTGTCCCTCCTGTTATGACGACCTTTTCGAAGCGAGATATCTCGTCGAAAAGGCCGGCTTCGACGTGACCGTCATCGGCGTCTTCTCCGGCCCGAGGGATACGCTCCGGGCCTTCCTCGAAAAATTCGCCTGGACCCTGCCCGTCGTTCTGGACAGGAGAAAAGCGCTTTTCCGGAGGTTCCGGGTGGACATGGTCCCCTACAAGGCCCTCCTCTGGGGAGGAGAGGCGGTCTATCGCGACGACCCTTACAAAGATTACGGCCGGCGCCGGGAGGATCTCGAAAGATGCTTGAAAAAAATATTTTCCCGCTGACGGTCCGGCTGACGGGCCTGAAGCTCGGGGCCTCGAAGTTCAGCCTCGCCCTGGCGGCCTTCCTTCCGGCCTTCCTCGTTTTCCTCGGCGTCCGGACGACCTACGGCACGGCGATGAAGTTTTTCCTCTTTTTCTTTCCCTATGTTTTTCTCGTCGCCGCCCAGGATATGGTGGGGACGGAGGTCGCGGGCGGGGCCCTGGAGAACGTCCTTTTTCTCCGGGGCGGATTCAGGCGATACCTCTGGCAGAAGAATTTCGCCCTGGCCGCGGCGGCCGCGACCTATGCGGCTTCTCTGTTCTTTCTGGCCACGCTCTGGGGGGTCGCCTGCGGGAAGTTCGATCCGTTCTCGGTCCCGCAATTCGGCCTGGGGCTTCTGGCCGGCTTTTATTATGTCGGGGCCGCCGGGGCGCTGAGCCACTTCCTCAAGGCCGGCTCCAACGTGGTCGTCATCCTCCTTGTCCAGGCCGCCGCGCTCCTCGGCCTGCTCTTTTCCGCGACCTCGCGGACCGGCTTCATCGATCACCTCGGGACCGGGAAGTTTCCCGACCTGGGCTCCAGGCTCCTGTTCGTCGGGTTCACCGCCGTTTTTCCAAACCTGATCGTTTCGCCGCGGCTCCTCCGCGGCGGATTCACCGTCGCTGCGGGCCTGGTCATCCTCCTTCTTTTCCAGAAGGCGCTGGTCCGGCGGCTCGAGCTCCGGAAGTAGGGGAGGACAAGATGCTGCGCGTGAACGGGCTTCGGAAAAGCTTCGGCCCGGTCCAAGCCGTGCGGGACGTGAGTTTTTCGCTTGAAAAGGGCCGGACGACGGCCCTGCTCGGCGAGAACGGGGCGGGAAAAACGACCACGCTGAAGATCATCCTCGGCTTCCTGAAACAGGATTCGGGTACGGTCGAGACGGGCGCCGGCCGCATCGGCTACGTCCCCGACCATCCCGTGTTCCTCCCCTGGCTCAGCGGGAAGGCCTTCCTGGACCTGACGTCCCGTTCCTCGGGGCTCGGAGGGCCGAACTGGGCGGCCGGGGTCCGGAGGCTCTGCGACCGGCTCCTCTTCGACCCGGCCCTGCTCGAACGAAGGCCCGGGACCTATTCCGCGGGGAACGCCAAGAAGTTCGCCTGCCTCCAGAGCCTGGCCATCGTTCCCGAGCTCCTCGTCGTCGACGAGCCCTTCTCCGCCCTCGACCCGCCGTCCATCAAAAGGGTCCGCGACCTCTTCGCGGAAACCCGGGACCGGGGGGCGGCCATCCTTCTGAGCTCGCACATGCTGGCGGAGATGGTCAAGATCAGCGACGATTTCATCGTCATCCGGCGGGGAGAGGTCGTGGCCCGCTCGGGGTTGCCGGAATTCCTGTCCCGTTTCCGGCCGGCCGGAGCCGGCGAGCTCGAGTCGGCCTTCCTGGGCCTCATGCGGGGCTGAGCCGGGCCCGGCTATTTGGCCGCCGTCAGCCTCTCGACGGCCTCCGCGATCCGCCGCCGGTAATCGAGGAGGGCCCTGGGATCCCGGGTGTATTCCTGGCCGGACTTGAAGAGCGAGGCAGGGAAATCGAGGAGCTTTTTGGCCTCGCGGGCGACCTTGGCCGCCTTCGCCGGGGCTTCCCGGGCAGCTTTTTCCAGCAGCTTGAAATACTCGTAGTCTTCGATCCCCTCCCGCAGGATCTCCCAGCGGATCGAATTCACCGGGCCGGTCAGGTACTTGGTCTTGTCCTCCCCGGCGTGCCGGTTCGGCGGGTAGAGGAACCGGCCGTCCCCGTTCCCCCAATAATTGACCTGGCCGTAGGGCACGCCATAGCCCACGGTGTAGGACATCGGGTCCTCCCAGGGGTTCTGGAGCTCTCCGGCCGGGAAGAGCGTCGGGCTCGACCAGTAGTTGGCCCGCCAGACCAAGATCCCCTTGAGGCCGAACCGCTGCGACATCCAAAGCCAGATCCTCAGGTTGATGGCGGGATGATCGATGAAGAGCGTCACCCACGGCCCCTTGGGCGCGGTGCAGAGGTAGGACCAGAACTCGCGCCCCTGCGCCGCGAGCTTGGCCACGACGGCCGGGTCGACCTGATGGAAGATCGTGCAGCTGATCTCGGAGACGTCCATGATGTCCGGCCCGGGCCGGTGTTCGGTGATGAACCGGGTCAGCCTGGAGGCGTTCTTCCGGATATTGATCATCCCCGCGCGGACGAACGGATAGTCCTTGGGGTCGGGCTCGTCGAACCAGTAAATGTACTCTTTCCCCAGCCAGCCGTTCTCTTCGAGGTGCTTCTGGACCTGCCCCAGGTGCGCGCTGAGGAGGTGGTCGTACTCGAGCGTGCCCTGGCGGAAGCCGCCGAACATCCCTTCCTGTTGCGAATAGAACGAGCCCGTGCCGAGGCCCTTCAGCGGGAGGTCGAAGGAGTTGAAGCCGAATTCCCCGACATAGCGGCGGGCGGCCCGCTCGAATTCCCGGAAATCCGTCTCGACCCCCATCCCGTTGATGTCCATCTCGAAATCCCCGCCCGGGACGAGGTTCGCGCCCCCGCCCGCGGCCATCAGGGAAATGTCATCGAAATAAGCCGTCCCCATCGAAGTCCCCGTCTCGTCGCGAAAGGCCGGGAAGAGGTGGACAACGACGGACTTGACCCCGGCCGGAAAGGCCGGCGCCTCCAGCCGCTCTTCCCGCCATTCCTCTTGACCCTTGAAGACCTTGACTAGGTTGAGACGATGGACGGGCGTGCCGCCCGCGTCGAGGGCCTCCAGGAAGACCGTATAGTCCTGCCCCGCTTTTTCCGTCCTGGCCCACCAGGCCAGGCGATAGGGGGTCCCGGCGGTGACCGGGATGGGCGCGGCGCTTGTCGCCTCGACCGCTTCGTTCGGGCTCGAGTCGACGATCTTCAGGGCCCGCAGGCCGCCGTGGACGGGGTTGGACACGAACTCGCCTCCCTGCCAGTGGATCCCCGAGAACGTGACCTTGAGAGGATAAAGATCGCCGAAGGAGGTCGGGGCGACCCGGTGGGCCCGGAAGTTCTCCATGTAGAGGTCGTAGACCTTTTCCAATTCCTCCCGCGTGCTCAGGTTGTGGTAGGCCTTGATGTCGGAGGCGATGAGGCCGAAGGAGGACCGGATGCTCGGCGTCCGCGGAAGGGTGAAGTTCCAGACATGGAGACGGACAGGGACTGCGACGGACCATTCATCGGACGATAAGGCGACCTGACCATCATAATCCCCAGCCGGCGTCCCCTCCGGCACGAACACCGTGATCCAGAGCGGGCAGTTCTCGCCCGCCGGCGCCGCGAACGGTCCTTCGTACGGCGGCAGGGGATCGGGCCATTCGCCGGCCGCGCCGAAGGCGTCCGTGGGGCGGGTGACGCTAACGTAGTTCACGCGGGCGACGGAGATGTTCGACGCGGCGATCTCCGCTCCCGATCCCCGCCGCAGGGGGCCGGTTTCCACCCGGACCCCGGCCGCGGGCTTCTTCGGGACCAAGACGACCTGAAAGGGCTCGTACTCGTTCCGGGCGGCCTGGATGACGACCGCCGCGCCGCGCCGGGAGGGAAGGGGGTCCGCTTTCATGATCTTGTAGGCCCCCGCCGCCCACCACACGGAAACGAGCGGGGCGTCCTTGATGAGCTCCCCGGCCGCCTCCGCCCGCAGATGGGCCGGAGAGAGGACCGCCAGGGCCAAGAAGAAGGCCGATAGAGCGCGTAATCTTCTCATGTCCGAAACCTCCCGCTTTCCCGTTCTCAGATGACCGTCCCGTCCGGAATGACGGCGTTCTTGGGGACGACGATGATCCCGTTGACGATGACGTAGCTCTCCGCTGATGCCGAAGAGGCCCCGGCCCTGTTGACGAGCTTGACCCCGCTCCCGATCCGGGCGTTCTTGTCGATGATGGCGTTGCGGACCTCCGAATCGGGGCCAATCCCGACCGCGGGGATGCCGGCTTCCCGGTTCCCCGCGAGTTCCTTGCGGGATTCGAAGAAATCGGCCCCCATGACCACGGTCCGCTCGACAGCGGCCGGGGCCCCGGCCTTGCCAGGACCGGGACTGGGAAGCCCGGCCCCGGGAGCGGTCGACGATGCTGCCCTCGCAGAGGATGGCGCTCTCGACCTCCGAGGCCAGGATCTTGGCGCCGGGGAGGAAACGGGCGTGGGTGAAGATTGGCTTCCGCTCGTCGTAAAAGTTGAACTTCGGCAACGGACGGGGCGGGTAGAGCCGGCTGCCCTGCCCGCCCGCCATGATGATGGTGACGACGTTGGGCATGGTTGCACCTCCGGGCCTAGCGGAGCGATCTCAAGACGGCTTTGACCGCCTCCCTCTTTTCCGGCGATCCCTCGAGCGCGGGCCAGTTCCAGAAGACGACCCCCCGGGACGGAGGTTTCAGGGCTTCGGTCAGGGCTTCCTTGAATTCGGCCGCCGACTCCGGCCCCGGGATGTAGGCCTCCTTGACCTGGATGCTGGGGATGACCGCGGCCTGCGTCGTCCGCTCGACGTCCTCGACGACCGAATGGACCCAGGCCGGCGTCTGCTTGACCATGTGGTGGTAGCACATCGGCGAGATGTAGTCGGTGAGCGGGGCGAGAAGGGCCAGGTCCTGCCCGGCGATGATCTTGGCGGCCCCGCCGAAATCGTCCCTCCGCCAGGGGACCGCGTGGATGTTGACCTTGATCCCGGGCTTCGTTCTCCGGGCCTCTCCCGCCAGGGTCTTGACCACGCCGGCGATGACGCCGCATTTCCATTCCGTCCATTCGCGGAGATGGTTGGAGAGGATCCAGCGGGCGATTCCGGCCGTTCCGGCGATCGTCGCCGGGGCCGCGATCCCCGTCGCCTTCCGGAAGGATTCGAGGCAGGAGGCATCGAAGCAGGAGTTCGGGAGCGACTCCAGGGTCCGGTCCGGGTAGACCATCTCCCAGAAGACGAAGAAGCGGATAAAGTCCAGGCTGATGCCCTCCGGGTCCGTCTCCCGGATCAATTTCCTGAGCTCCTCGATCTTCTCCGCGAGGTAGTCCGGTCGGGTCGGGCAGACGAACTTCACCCAGTCCTCTTCGGCCCGGGCCCCTTTGTCCGTCACGGCGTAGAGGTCGGGCCGCCTCGCGAGCTCCTCGGCGTTGAAGAAGACCGGGAAGATGATGAAGGTCGCGACGCCGTTCTTTTTCGCCAGGCCCCTGAACTCGGGGTTGGAGATGAGGGCCGGGCTGACGAAGGCGGTGTTGATCCCGGTTTCCCGCCAGGCCTCGAAAAGGGCCGGGAAGCTTCCGGAATATTCATAGATCTTGGCCCCGACCATGAGCCCGCCCCCGGCTGAATCACGGGCCTGCCGCCGGAACGTGGCAGAGAGCGCAAGGACGACGCCCGCCACGAGGACGAGGGTCACCGAGACCCAGGAGCGCCGGGTTTTCATCACGGCCGCTTTCCCTCGCTGAGCGGCAGGACTTCGCGCAGGGAAAAATCGACCCAGATGATCCCGATATCCTGCCTGATCCTCTTCCGGATGGCGTCGCCGATCGTTTTGGGCGGGTCGGGGAGCTTCGACCACCAGGGCTTGTCGGTGTTGTAGCCGATCTGGAAAACGACCGGGTTGGGATAGAACGCCGGGGCCCAGCTTTCGGAGAATTCCTTGATCATGGGCTCCATCCCCTGGAAGATCTGGCTGTCGTCGACGAAGACGATATCGCCCCGATAGGTCGGCGGCATCCACTTCTTGTCCCAATGTTTCAGGAACAGCCGGTAGGCCGGGTTGTGGGACTTGACCTTTTCTTCCCAGGCCCGGGCGGTAGCGTCGTCCACGGCCATCCCGGTCTCGGGGTGGTCCGCCGTCTTGTTCCATTCAACGTCGACGCCGAAGCCGATGACCGAGCGGTGGTGTTTGTAGCGGCCGAGGACGAGGTCGATGAGGGCGCCCATGTCCGCGTTGGCCGGCTCCACCTGGAGGAAAACCTTGATCCCGGCCCGATCGAATTCACTGAGATAGCGCTCGTGCTTGTCGGCCTCTTCGAACTCCACGTTGGGGAAGGACTTTCCATCGGAGGGGAATTCGAGGTGAGCGAAGCGCGGCGTCTTGGCCATCGTGCCGACGATCCAGATGCCGCAAGGCGTCGACCCGGGGAAGTAGGCGGTCATGGCCCCGATGGCCTTTTCCCAGGCGGCCGGTTCGGGGAAGGGCTTGAGGCCGTACTTCGACGAGCGGACGCCGGCGTAGACGACCTTGGCCGGGCCGGCCGGCGCGGCCTGCGGCGGGACGGTCTTTTCCGCCGGCTTTTCGGCGCAGGCCAAGGTGAAAAGAAGAAAGGCGGCGAGGGATGCTATCAAGCACTTCCGCGGGTGGGTCGGGAATTTCGTTTCTACGGACATGCCATCCTCCCGGGTTGAATTCTTCACGCCGGACGTTCAACCTGACGGAATCCTATCCCAGGGCGGGGACGGCCGTCAAGAACGCGGCCCGAACCGACGCCCGGCACGGAGGGCGGAGAGGGACAGTCCCTGGAGCAATAGGCAGAGACTCGTTCCCGATATTTACCAGAAGTGCGGCTCCGAGCCGCTCCGCCACACTTCTGTTGGTCGCTCCTCGGGATCCGCTCCCTGCCGGAGGGACTCCTCCCGAGTCCGCCCCGGAAAGCTACTTGACGGCGCTCTGGACGGGCGCGATGTCGTCGATAATCCACATCCCCCGGCCGTTGGTCGCGATGACGATGCAGTTGTCCCTCGGGTGGATGGCGATGTCCCAGACGTAGGTCGTCGGCAGGCCGCTGCCAAGGACGCTCCAGGTCTTCCCGCCGTCGATCGTCACGTATATCCCCGTATCCGTGCCGGCGTAGAGAACGTCCTTTTTCTTCGGATCCTCGCGGACGACATTGACGGGGCCGCCGGGGATATTACCGGCGATAATAACCCATGTTTTGCCGTAATCCGCGGATCTATAAATATAAGGATTGAAGTCGTCGTCGTGGCGCCCGACGAGGGTGACGTAGACGGTCGCGGGATCGTGCTTGGAGGCCACGACTTTCCAGACGTGCTTGTTGAAGGGGAGCCCGGCCGTGATCTCGGCCCAGGGCTCGCCTCCGGTCTTCGTCACCCAGACCCGGCCGTCGTCCGTTCCGGCGTAGAGGACGCCGAACTTGAAGGGCGATTCGTCAACCGCCGTGATGGTGGCGAAGGGGATGCCGTAGGGCCACTTTCCCTGCTGCTCGGGGTTGTTGTAGGTCAGGTCGGGACTGATGCGGTCCCACGTCTCTCCCCGGTTCATGGACCGGAACAGGTACTGGAAGCCGGTGTAAACGATCTGGGAGTTCTCGGGCGAGAGCGTCAACCCGGCCAGCCATTGGCCCCGGTAATCGGGTTCGCCTTTGGCGGCCTTGGGGAAGACCTCTTTGCTGTCCCAGACGCCGTTCTTGTATTCCGATCGCATGAGTCGGCCGTAATACGAAGACGAGTACTCGGTCGCCGGGTCCGCGGGGTCGACGGCGATCAAGGTGCCTTCGCCGCCGGGGGCCGTTTCCCACTTCGGCTCCGGCCGTTCGAACCTCATCCGCCGGCCCTGCGGCGCCTGCCCCGGCTTGACGAGCGGGATTAGGCCGCGGTAAGTGCCCTGGTCCTGGACCGAGCCGTAGGCCCAGAACGGCGACTGCGTGTCCAAGGTGACGTTGTAGAACTGGACGGCCGGAATGCCCTTGTGGAAGTCGCGCCAGGTCTTGCCGCCGTCATAGGAGACGTTGGCCCCGCCGTCGTTGACGTTGATCAGGTAATTGGAGTCGGCCGGGTCGATCCACAGGCCGTGGTGATCGCCGTGGAGCCCCTCATAGTATAGATTCTTGAACGTCTTGCCGCCGTCGGTCGATTTGGCCAGCCCCAGCCCCATGATGTAAACCGTGTTCTCGTCGTTGGGGTCGACCCGGATCTGGCTGAAGACCCAGCCGTAGGTACCGCCGAAGCGCTCGAAGTAGGGCGTTGTCGGACTCGCCTTCCGCCAGGTTTCCCCCTTGTCGTCGGAGCGGTAGATCTCGGCGCCGACGATGCCGCGCTGCCGCGGCCGGCCGTAGGAATCGAGCTCCCCGGCCTGGGCTTCCTTGCCCGGGGTGTGGTTGTCGAAGAAGGCATAGATGACACCGGGCTTGGTCCGGCAGAGGTCGATCCCGATCCTCCCCGTGAACTGGGTGTCGGGGAGGCCGTTGTTGATGGGTTTCCAGGTCTTGCCGCCGTCGGTCGTCTTGAAAAGCCCGTCCTCGCCGCCCGGCACGGGGTCGCTCCAGCGCCGCCGGATCCGGTTCCAGGTCGCCGCATAGAGCGTGTCCGGGTCTTGAGGGTCCATGACGAGGTCGTTGGAGCCGACCCTCTCGTTGACATAGAGAACCTTCTGCCAGGTCTTGCCGCCGTCGGTCGTCTTGAAGACGCCCCGTTCGGGGTTATAGGTCCACTCATGGCCCGAGGCCGCGACGTAGACGATGTCCGGATTCGTCGGGTGGATGACAATCCGGCCGATCGTGTAGGTGGCTTCGAGGCCCATGTGGCTCCAAGTCTTGCCGCCGTCGGTCGTCTTGAACACGCCGATCCCCGGCTCGGAGGCCCGGAAGATATTGGCCTCGCCCGTCCCGACCCAAACGATGTTCGGGTCGGACTCGGCCACGGCGATGTCGCCGATGGACTGGGTCGGCATGTCCTCGAAAACCGGCTCCCAGGTGATGCCGGCGTTCGTCGTCTTCCAGACACCGCCCGTCGCGGCGGCGATGTAGAAGACGTTCCGGCCGCCCTTGGCCGGCACGGCGATATCGGTGCAGCGGCCGCCGAGGTTCATCGGGCCGATGAAGCGCCACTTGAGGTCCTTGAAGGGCGACTGCTCCTTCATGGCCTGGTGCTGGTCGAACCACTTCAGCCGCTGGGATGGGTCGGTGTTCTCGATCTTTTTCTGAGCCTTGGCCGGCGCCTTGGTCTGGACGGCCCAGCTGGCGAGAACGAAGGCCAAAAGGAAAATCCCGAAAATGAGAAGAGACCTGCGCATCGGGGCCATGATGATACCTCCGGGGCTGGATTTGACGCGGAGAGAAGATCGTCGGGCGTCATGGTGATAGATTACGATACGAAATTCCGGAGGGTCCTGTCAATTGCCCTGCCTTGCGCAAGGATCGGTCGGGCGGACCATCGTCGTTGGTGATGGCCCGAAAGAGTTACGCGAGAACTTTGAGGAGGTGGTAGTCGGCCGAGACGTCGCAGGCTTTCGGCAGGATGGCGGTCTCGAGCGGCAGGAGCTCGAGATTCCCGTTCTTGAGGTGGACGCAGACGTCCGACTTCCCGTCGACAAGGGCTTCGACGGCGGCGTGGCCGAGGCGGGCCGCCAATATCCTGTCCAGGGCCGTCGGGCGGCCGCCCCTCTGGATGTGACCGAGGACCGCGATCCTCGTCTCGAGCCCCGTGTCCCGGCTGATGGCCGCGGCCACGTCCGACGCGTGCGCCTTCCCCTCGGCGGTGACGATGATCCAGCTGACCTTGCCCCGGGCGTGGCCGGTCTTGATCTCGCGGCACATGGACTCGATGTCGACGTCCCGTTCCGGGAGCAGGACCTCCTCGCATCCTCCCGCTAGGGCCACCTGCATGGCGATGTAGCCGCAGCACCGTCCCATGACCTCGACAACGAAGATCCTCTCGAGGCTCGTGGCCGTGTCGCGGATCTTGTCCAGGGCGTCCAGAGCGACGTTGACGGACGTGTCGGCGCCGATCGTGATATCGACGCCGCTGATGTCGTTATCGATGGTCGCCGGGACGCCGACGACCCTGACCCCGAAGGCCGAAGCCAGGACGTGGGCGCCGGTGAGGGTCCCGTTCCCGCCGATGACGATGAGGCCGTCGATCCCGCGGGCCTCGATGTTCCTGACTGCCCGGGCCTGGCCTTCGGCCGTGAAGAAACGCTCTGACCGGGCGGTCTTCAGGATGGTCCCGCCGAGGTTGATGATGCTCGAGACCGACCGCCGGTCGAGGGGGACGAAATCTCCGTCGATGAGGCCTTCGTAGCCGCGCAGGACGCCGAGGACCTCGATCCTCGCCGAGGTGGCGGTCCGGACGACGGCCCGGATGGCGGCGTTGACGCCCGCGCAGTCCCTCGTCAGGATGGCGATCCGTTCCATGGGACAATTATAACCTGTTGCAGCAACGTGATAATTTCCGGTTTGGGCAACGTGAAAACTTCCGCTTTTTTCGGTTAAGGTATGGCTTCCTAAGTAAGGAGGCCGGCCTTGATGCGAAAGGATTTAATCACGTTGAGCCA
>Ga0315282_10003456_pt1 | contig 28339 bp, 32 predicted proteins | sample YL17G07_20_MG_FD_203693 | JGI IMG/M metagenome (GOLD analysis project Ga0315282, IMG submission 203693) | Sediment microbial communities from Yellowstone Lake, YNP, Wyoming, USA - YL17G07_20 | ecosystem: Environmental > Aquatic > Freshwater > Lake > Sediment | place: USA: Wyoming | collected... | reverse complement strand
GGGTGGTCACCTGGAAGAAACAATGAATTCTGAGAGTGAGAAGTCTCAGCCTGCAACCGCTGAGACTGTAAAGGGTTAAATGGTGAGCCGTGAGGGAATCGAACCCCCAACCTACTGATTAAGAGTCTCCGGCCGCGCTCGATACCTACTTTTACCGCTGATTAACCGCCCTAAATAACTGTTTACATCCAAAGGGTTTAGCGGTATACTAGCTCTAACGTTCTACCACGCGGATTAACCGAATTTAACGCCGGGGGTAGAACGGGAGTAGAAAAGGAGGGAGCGATGGAGAGACACAACCTCACCAAGAAGTTCATCGAGCAGCTGCCCGCGTCCGAGCGGCCGGGCCGGACCTACTACTACGATGAGCGCGTCAGGACGCTCGTCCTCGCCGTCTCGCCCAGGGGACGGAAGACCTTCACCTGGTACAAGAAGGTCGGCGGCGGCGCGTCGCGGCTCAACATCGGGACGTTCCCCGAGTGGACCGTCGAGCAGGCGCGCGGGCAGGCCAGCGAATGGAATGCGCAGGCCGCGCACGGTATCAACCCCGCCGACGCACGGCGCACGCACCGGTTGGAGGGGACACTCGCCGCGATCTTCGAGGACCACGTCAGGCTGATCACCGACCCCGCGCGCCAGCGCGGCGCGCGGCGCGCGTTCGACCGCCACCTCGGCTCGTGGCGCAACCGCAAGCTCTCCGCCCTCACGCGCCACGAGGTCGAGGCGCTTCACCACCGCGTCGGGCGCGAGCACCCTTATGAGGCCAACCGGATGCTGGCCCTTGTCTCGGTCCTCTTCAACCGCGCCCTGGTCGACGGCTGGGTGGGCGTGAACCCCGCGCGCGGCGTTCGAAAGTTTAAGGAGCAACCCCGCAAGCGGTACCTCCAGGAGGCCGAGCTGCCCCGGCTGTTCGCCGCGCTGCACGCGACGCCGAACCGGGACTTGGCTGACTATGTGCAGCTTTTGCTTTTCACGGGCGTGCGCGAGTCGCTGGCCCGCAAGATGCGGTGGTCCGACATCCTGCTTGACGACAGGCGTCCCGTGTGGCGCGTTCCCACGCTAAAGGGCGGCGACGCGCAGGACGTCCCCCTGACGCCGGAGGCCGTTGAGGTCCTCCTTCGGCGCGGCGCGGGCGCCGCGCCCGACCAGGCGTATGTGTTCCCCGGCCGAAAGAACGGCGAGCCCGTGACGACCTTCAAGACCGGTTGGAAGAAGCTGCTGGCCGCCGCGGGCATCGCCAACCTGCGCCGCCACGACCTGCGGCGGACGCAGGCGACGTGGCAAGGGACCCTGGGCGTCCCGCTCCAGGTCACCACGAAGGCCCTGGGCAACCGGACGCTCGCGCTGGCGGCGTCGGTCTACGCGCAGGCCGACGACGCGGCGAAGCGCGACGCGTTCACGCGCACCAACGCGCGGTTGCTCGCTGCGATGAACGACGGAGAGGAATCCCAATGAATGAGGAAATGGACATTCACAGACTCGCCGAGAAATACCGCGTTCGCACCAAACGCGACGAATGCGGGCGGTTCGCCGCCGAGCGGCGGATGCCGCGCCGGTGGAGATACATCCGCCGAAAGATGAAGGGGGACGGCTTCCAGCTGCCCCAGGAGGAAGAGGATCGCATCCTAGCGTGGCTATGGGAAGAAAACCCCCTGTACGGCTATAAATACCGTCTGAGCGACCTCATTGAAGTCTTATGGTGGAGACTTTATTTTTTAGAGCGCGCCAAAAGCGACGATGAGGGTCTCTGGTGCGCCTTTGACCAGGCCAAGTGCGCGCTCGCGAACGGGGATCTCGAAACCGCCGGGGTCCTTGTCGCCGATGTTACGGAAGAGGTTGCGCGGCTTGAGACCGTCACGCGCGCAACGAACGCGCGTCGCTACAAGCACATGCTCCTCGACCGCGCGGTGATGGCCGCGTGGGCGCAACAGAAGCGCGTGTCGACGCGCCGTGCCTTCGTGATGCGGTTCATCGAGACGCATAATGCTGGCGGCGAACGGGAAGTCTTCCGCATCCTCGAAAAAAACCTCGGTAAGACCTCACCGCACCCCTGGCAGTTCCCCAAGCCCCAAAAAGTGTGACATTTCGCGAAATGTCATAATGTACATGCGGTTATCTCTAGATTAGGATAATTGCATGATGACGCCTTCACCATCCGGTCTGCTCACCCCGCCCGAGGCGGCGAAGTTTCTGCGCCTGAAGAATCCAGGGACGTTAGCCGTCTGGCGGACGACTAAACGTTATCCCCTAAGGTATGTCAAGATTGGATACCGTGTATTCTACAAGTTGACCGATCTGCAGGCGTTCATCGAGCGACGCACCGTCGTGATCGAGGCGCGCGCATGATTACTGTTCTGTCGAGGAGAAAACGAGCATGAGAAAATGTCTAGTGAAACGAAAGACCAACGGCTGAAGATTCCAACCGAGCTTGAGTTCTTCGCAGCGCAGGGCATCAGGATTTTTCCCGCCCAGCCGCGCGCTAAGACCCCCCTGATCAATGACTGGCCGCGGCGCGCCACCCGTGACCCGCAGGTCATCGCGGCCTGGGCCGCCGAGTTTTCTGGGTGTAACTGGGGCGGCGTCCCGCCCGAGGACGTGATCGTTCTTGATTGCGACGGGACCGAGGGCGCGGCAACCCTCGCGACCCTCGAAGAGCGCTACGGCGCGTTTAAGACCCTGCGCGTCCGGACGGGCGGTGATCACGGCGGCGTCCACGTTTATCTCCGGGCGCTTAACCACGGGTTGACGAACAGTCGCTCACACCTGGCGGGCTTGGACATCAAGACGTCGCGGGGTTACGTCATCCTGCCTCCCTCGGTGGTTCGCCAGCCCTACACTTTCATCAACAAGTTGCCGATCGCCGATGCGTCTGCCTCGCCCCTGGCCGCGCTTAAGCCCGACGGCCCGACGCCGCGCCGGGGCGCCCCCGCCGTTGACGGCCCGATTCCCGAGGGCCAGCGCGACGCGACGCTGACCTCCCTGGCGGGGACCATGCGGCGGCGCGGCATGACGTCCGAGGCGATCGAGGCCGCGCTCCTGGCTGAAAATAAAAGGTGCGCGCCACCCCTGCCAGACGTTCAGGTCGAGAAGATCGCCCGCTCCGTCGCGCGGTACGCGCCCAACACCACGGACCTGCTGCTGCACCGCACGGACCTCGGGAACGCCCGGCTGTTCGCCGACCAGCACCGTGAGATCATTCGGTACTCGCGCGGCCTCGGCTACCTGCGCTACGACGGCGCGCGCTGGCGGCCCGGTGACGAGGATGAATGGCTCGCGCTGGCGCGTGACACCGTGCGCGCCGTCTACGAGTTGGGAATCAAGGTTGCGGATAATGACCAGCGCGAGAAGCTCCTGAAGCACGCGCTCGCCACCGAGAGGAAGGAGCGGCTGCGGGCCATGATCTTCCTCGCGCGGTCCGAGCCTGGCGTGGCGGTTTCTGACGCGGCGTCGTTCGACCGCGACGGCTTCCTGGTGAGCGTCGCGAACGGCACCCTCGAGCTGCGCCATGAGGGCTTCAAACTCAGGGAGCACCGGCCCGAAGACCTGATCACCCGCGTCCTGCCCGCGGCCTATGACCCGGCGGCCCCCTGCCCCCGGTGGCGGCAGTTCCTGGAGCGGGTGCTCCCCGAGGCGGCGAAGCGCGACTTCCTCCAGCGCGCGGCGGGCTACGCGCTCACCGGCGACGTGTCGGAGCAGTGCTTCTTCATCCTCTGGGGCGAGGGCGCGAACGGCAAGACGACGTTCCTCAACGTGCTCCTCCGGCTGTTCGGCGAGTACGGGTTGAAGGCGAACTTCGACGCCTTCCTCCGGAAGAAGTTCGCGGGCATTCCCAACGACGTGGCGCGCCTGGCCGGGGCTCGGCTGGTCGTGGCGACTGAGGGGCCCGAGGGCCAGCACCTCAACGAGGGATTGGTCAAGGAGCTCACCGGCGGCGACCGCATCACGGCCCGGTTCCTGCACCACGAGTTCTTCACCTTCGACTTCGCGGGGAAGATCTTCCTCGGGACCAACTACCGGCCGAGGATCGACGACCCCTCGCACGCGATGTGGCGGCGCGTGAGGCTCGTGGAGTTCGGCGTCCAGATCCCCGAGAGAGAACAGGACCGCAGCCTCACCGAGAAGCTGTTGGGAGAGCTGCCGGGCGTCCTGAACTGGGTCCTGGACGGCTGCCTCTCGTGGCAGGAGAGGGGCCTGGAGGCCCCCGAGGAGGTCAGGCAGGCCACCCTCGAGTACAAGTCCGAGTCCGACGTCATCGCGGATTTCATGGCGGATTGCTGCGTGGCCAGTGACAGCGCGTCTGTGACGGCCAAGAGGCTCCACGAGGCCTACGTGTGGTGGGCGCGCAAGAGCGAGCAGCGGTGGACGCTGTCGAAGGTCGACTTCAATTCCCGGTTGCGGGCGCGGTTCTCCGTGACCAAGCCGAAGAACGTCCTCACCTGGCGCGGCATCGGCCTGCGCGCCGAGCCTCCGGAGGACCCATGAGGTTTCCGAACGCGACAAACGCGTTTGGAGATCGGGTACGTCCCCGGCCTCGATACCGGGAACGCCAAGCGGGGGGCGGACACCTCACCGGAAACTCGCCTCCGGACTCCCCACCCCCCGGCCCGACTAGAGGGGGAGATGCCGCGGTCACGCTGCCGTGTGTGAATCTTCGCCGTGAGCGCTACGCTTTCGAGAAGTCCCGGGCGCTGGCGCGCCTCGCGCGGGCGCCGGCGGGGCGGTGAGGCGGGAATGCTGCAACGCACTTTTATGCCGGTTATCCGGCTGCGGGGCCAGCCATGCGCCCTGCGACGGCATTTTCGCGGGTGTCTGCGGCAGGTGATCGGCTACTTGGAGAGACTGGCGGCTCACGACTCGCGCCGTTTTTGCTGGCCATCGCCGGCCAACGTGGCAAAGCATTGCGGACGATGGGGCCCAGAATTCCGCTCTGGAACGCCCTACTCGACTCGCTGGGTTAGAGCGCGGCTTCGGACGCTCGAAGCGCTGGGGGTCATCATCCCCTCCCGGCGGAGTGTGGGCGGACGCGCGCTAGACGGCTGGATCGTTACGGCCCACAGCACGGCGGCCGGAATGCGGGTTTGCACGTTGAAATTGGCTTGTGTTCAAAAGGGCGAAAGTTCCGCTCTCGCTTCCGCTTTTCAGGACGAAACTTCCGCCAAAACTTCCGCCAAGACTTCCGCTTTGGGCGTGGATGACTTCCGCTCTGACTTCCGCTCCACCGAGACAGAACCCTCGCAAGCTGAGCAAGTTGCTGCCTGTGGCCCGGAAGTTTTGCCACAGGTTTTGCCACTCCGAGCCCTGAATAGCCCTGATAGCCCTACAGCCCCGAAAGAGCAGCCCAGCCCCCTTCCCCTATCCCCTTCCCCCGAGGGGAAGGGGGAGGGGCTTGCCTCGAAAAACGGCAAGCCGCCGCGCACGCCCAGCTCCGCTGAACAAGCAAAGCCCACGAAACAACTGTACGAGCTGCAGGTTGACCGGCGTTTCCTGACAGCTTTTGGCCAGGTCGTAGCTCACTTCGCGCGCGAACTTGAGAACGACGTTCGCTCTGTCACGCAGGCAAGTGTGGAGCGTGCGCGAGAACTGAAACTTCAAATTCCGCCGGACCCCGAGCATTTTGTCCGTCGGATCATCGGTGAATCCAATGCAGGCGAGTGAAATCGTCCAAAGCATCGAGCAAGCTGGGGGCGAGTTCATCCTCGATGTCCCCAACGGCCGGTTTCTCTACTCCCTCGGTCAGGCACCGGAAGGGATCGTGAAGGATCTGCGCCGCGAACGGAACGAGGTGGCTCGACTCCTGTTCGGGCGCCAGTTTTTGCGCTGGTGGGAGCCGGGCCCCGAGGAGCGGATACAGTGAATGCGAAGCGCAAGAGAGGACGAAACGAGCATCGGGAGTTACCGCGTCCGCCGAGCTGCGGGAAGCTGATTCACAGATGGCGGGACCGGCAGAGACTCCCGGACGTGCGGGAGGTCATCCCATGAACCCGGTGGACATCCCATGGACGTGGAGCAACCCCATGGGGGCCTGGTAACCCCATGAGGCTGTCGCAGAGAGTCTTTGCTTATGATGCCGAGATGCGAACTGGGAATGGACATCCAAACTTTCGCTGAGAAGTACCGGCTTCGTACCCGGCGCGACGAATGCGGTGAGATCATCATCCCCGGCAAGCTGGGCCAAATTTACGATTGCGGAACCGGGCGGTTCGGGGCGCTTTTCATGCCTTCGGGCAAACCCAGGCCGCGCCTCTGGGGAAGCGTCCGCCGAAAGCTCATGGCGGCGGGCTTCCAACTGTTGCAGAACGGGGATGCCGGGGGTTCGCTGCTGTTTGACCCGAGCGATGCGACTCAAACGGCGCTGGCCATCCGCGCCGTGGGTGCAAGGCGCAAGCGCGTACCCTCGGAGGGCCAGTTGGCGGTTTTGGCGCGGACGGCTTTCCGCAGGGCGGGGAAAGGCGGAGAAGCCGTCGAGAGCCCGCGCTAGAAGGCCACTTCGCGCGCTAGAAACGATTTTCTGGGCCCGGCCCTGCCTCCGGGCATTCGGGGATGCCCCCTGGGGGCGCAAATCCCGTGAAGCCATGAACGAGACGTGAAGCCATGGACGCCTCGATGAACGTTTCCATTACCCCATGGAAGGAGCATCACCCCATGAGGCTATGCGGAGCGAAAACACGGGCGGGCGGCTGGTGAAACAAGCCCGCTATTATTGGCTGCTCCTGGCAGAGGGTCATCCGACGCGGCGCCTCTTTGGGGCCACGCTGCGCAGGATCGCGGCGCTACCCTCGCCAGCGGGATAGGCGAGCCGCATACCCGTGCAGAGTTCGGCGGTGAAGGAGCCAGGGGAAGGAAAGGTATCGGAAGCATCGGTCGGAAAAGCGGCAGTTTGGGGCTTTGGGATTCTCGGGAGAGGCAGAACTGGCTCCTTCGGTGGTCGCTGGAGGCACCGAGCACTGAAAACTGGGTTGAAGTATTGGACGCGGACGCGGTTAGGTGTACATTATGGGCCGGCTGGGAGGTCAAAACGGAAATTCGAGTTGCTAGCGCCACATGGCTAACCTGTTCACCGACGACCTTTCTCAAGTCACCTTGCTTGATGTCGAGCAATTCCTGAACCTCCAAGCTCCTACGAGCTTGAGGGTAATGGAAGGGCCACGCCTCGACTTCAAAAAGGATGTGCCGCAGGACTTGGGATGGCATGTCGCAGGTCTGGCAAACAGATACGGCGGGATTCTACTCGTCGGGGTGGAAAAGGATAAGACAAAAAAGAACGTTCCTGCCTCCTTGCCGGGAACTGACTTAGGCAATGACCCTCGGGCGCGACTTACCGACAGGATACTCGCCTCTATCCACCCGCGCCCCGACTTCGAGGTCCAGCCCATTGCAATGTCAGACCCTCGTCGAGGGACGAATGGGTAGGGTGCCTTACAGTGAAGACACACGCATGGGTACGGCAGTTCTCTAGCCAATCGTCTTGTTGCTAATTATCGGTTTAGCCCAGAAGCCAACGCCGAGAACCCATCCAAAAGTCAGATAGAGGAACGCCATACCCACCCGCAATCCCAGGTGGTCTCCGATCCGCCCGATGACCACAGGTGTAACCGCCCCCCCAATGATGCCCGTGCACAGTATTCCAGCAAACGACCCATGGTGCTCTGCCACCGAGTTAAGCGCCAGCGAGAGAACAATCGGCCACATGACTGATGCCGCGAGGCCCATCATGGGAAATGCAATCACCGCCAACCATCCCGGTCCAAACAGAGCAAACGTTAGACAGGAAAGCGCCGCCAACGAGTGAGCGATGAGGACTTTTCTGCTGTCGAAAATCTTTAGGAGCAGCATACCCAGCAGGCAGCCTGCCGTCAACAGTCCCCAGAACCAGGAAACAGTGATTGCTCCTTTAGTGTGGGGATCGTAGTGGTGGTATACGGAAAGGAATTTTGACATCCAATTAGCGATTCCCTGTTCCGAACCGACGTACGCAAAAATGCTAGCGAAGTAGAGTAAGACAACCGGATTCCTCAACAGCTTCGTGTGGGCTTCCCAACCGCCCGAGCGCTCCTCATCCTTACGCTCAACAACCGGAAACTTTGAGACGAGGACAGTCAGCACCATCACGAGGGCTATCACAGCAAAAAGCCAATACAGCGAGACCCACGGAAGCGTGGGAGGGGTGAGTCCCGAGAGCACCAACAAGACGAAATTCTTGCCTGAGGAAACATCCCTTAAGTTGCGCACCAAATAGGAGTACATTCGGGGACTGAGAAAGGATGCTGAGCCGAAGATCAGTTGGGCGAAGGCAGAGTTGAATGCGAAGTGCTCTTCGCCACCCGCAACCCGCAGAAGGGGGTTAATGGCAACCTGAAGTGCAGCCATCCCCAAACCAATCAGGAACAGCGATCCGATGGCGGAAGAATAGACAGGAAAGAGAGCAAAAACGAGTGCCCCCACAAACGCCAAGAAAAATGCAGCTAGAATTACAGACTTCTCCTTGTAGGCTTCAACCAACATTCCAGCTGGTATTGACATCACGCCGTAGGCGACAAAAAAAGAGAACGGGAGGAGTGCAGCAGCAGTCAAGCTCAATTTGAAGCTTTCAATTATGTCGGGGACGATCGGCCCTAAAACGTTAGTCAACAGTGAGATGACAAAAAACGTTACAAAGACAAGAGCGACAAGGTAGTAGTTCCGCCTCATACCGGGCATTTTCGCTGATTTTCTGCCCTTGAGCTACTCCGACGCGGTGACCTTGCTAGCTACTTCGAACCGTCCGGCTTCCCGCCCCGCAAGAGCGGCCAACGCCAGAGTGATCATCTGCACGGGCAGAATCTCTAGGATCGGGCGAACACTTTCCGGCGACTGCGGGACACGAAACACCTCGGAGGATGCATCCTCGCCGACGACTGAAGCTCTGCCGCCGCACGCTAGGATGTCTTGGACCAGCCGCATATTGAGCGAACTGGCTCTCCTGTCCCCGGAGAACACCAGAACCAAAACATCGTCGCTGATCATTTCAAATGGGCCGTGACGGAAGGCAGCACTACTCATTCCTTCAGCATGAAAATGGTCGGATTCCTTCACGATAAGCCCACCTGTACCCGCCGCTGCCAAAGAGGCCCCGCGTCCGACCAGGAACAGATGACGGATACCCGTCAATTCTTCCGCCAGGCACTCGACGTGAGACCTCCAGCGGGTCAAATACTCTGATACCGCCGGAGATGCTTTCGCCAGCCCTTGGCGAGTGTATGTGACGTCCACAGAACATAATTGATCACCGACCCACTCCAGAGCCATGAGAGTGGCCACATAAGTCTTGCAAGACACCGAGAATTCCTGGCCGGCGTGGGTAAGGGCCGCCGCGTCCGAAACGAGTGCGAGCTGACTGTTAGGTGTGTTGGTAAGGCCGAGAATCGCCGAACCCATTCGATTCATACGAAGCAACCGCACGATTTCAGCGCTTTCCCCAGACTGCGAAACGGCGATGAGGAGCGTGCCCGGAGCCAACAACCTGGGCATGTAGTGGATTAGCTCGGACGTTTCCGCCATCACGGAGGTAAACCCGTGCTCGATGAGCTTCAGGTTTAGAGGATGAAGAGCATAGAAGGATGAGCCCATTCCCGTTAAGACGATCCGTTGCAGGGCCCCGTCGCGGAGGCGTTGTAGCAGTCTCTGGAGTGCCGGGGAAACCTGCAAGCCAGCGAATGTGTCATCCAGTGCCTGCGGTTGGTTCAGAAGGTCACTGAGGTAGTTACCTTCAACAATCCGAAGCGTCGGAAACATATTCCGCACCCTGTCTCAGCCAAACCTGTGGTACCAGACTCTCGCTGCGCCGATGAGTCCCGTGTCTGGCCCGAGTGAGGCGACACCTATTTGGGTTTTCCCGAATGGCACAAGGCCACAGTTTCGGGCGATAACCCTGCGAGCGTCGTCTAAGAAGAGGTGCGCGCTCTCCATCAGCCCACCTCCCAATGCAATGGCATCGGGAGTAAAGAGAGTGATCAGGTTGGCCAAGCCAAGACCGAGATAATACGCCTCTCGAATCACGGCTTGGCGGGCAAGGTAATCGCCCCGCTCCGCAAGGCGACATATCTCCGCGGCCGTCATATTCGCCGCGCGTGCTGATCGTGACGGGGTATTGGCTCTCAGCCAGTTGACCATGGCAGGCCCGCTGGCAAGCGACTCCCAGCAACCGTACGCGCCACAGAAGCATCGAGGACCGGAAGGGTCGAGGACGTGGTGGCCGATCTCTGGGTGAGAGCCATCCACGCCTCGGTAGAGTCTTCCATCCAACATCACTCCTCCGCCTATTCCGGTACCCACGGTCACACAAATAAACTGGGTTTTGCCCCTTCCCCAACCCCAGCTTGCCTCGGCCAAAGCAGTGGCATCTGCATCATTTTCCAGCGCGGTCGGTACTCCGAATTCCTGAGAGAGTCCTTCAACCACGTTGGCACCTTCCCATCCAGGAAGAAAACTGACTTGTCCGATAATTCCGGTAGATGGATCAACTGGCCCCGTGCATCCGATTCCGATGCCCGAGATGTCGACGGCGGCCTCGTGCGAGACCCTGCGTAACATCTCTATAATGCGCTCCAGGGCTTTGGTGAAACCGTGCCCTGCGTCAGTGGGGGACTGGAGTCGACTAATGATGCACCCATTTTCATCGACTACTCCAGCGGCAATCTTCGTGCCCCCTATGTCAACAGCGCCGATCGTCCTCCTTTGTGGCTTCGAGCTGTCTTTCTTAATAAATCGTCCTCCTCATCAATGACTTGTGGGCTCGCTCGAACCCGCAAGTTGTCTTCATATGGAAAGCCTCCCCTTCGCGCGTCCCGAGCTTCACTAAGCGTGAGGCAGAGCTGTCGTGCCCCAAGTGAAGCTATCCCCCGTTGTTCAAAAGGAGTCTAGAAGCCATTGCAAAACCCAATGGAACTTGTTGATTTGCTTACCCAAGCCGGAGCGATGGGAGGATGAGGCAGTGAGGCGTGAAGTTAAGCCCTTTGTTTTCAATAGAGCCTTAGCGCCCCGCTGCCCTAAACCGGGAATCGTCATGTCAATGGCCCTCGTTTCAATGGGCTACAGGCGGTTTTGCAATGGTTTATAGTCGTTCGTTGTGACGCTGCTTTTCCCTTGCCCATCTTGAGCGGCAGGGTTCTCTAGCAGCAACACCATCTAGGAGACCATTTTGATCTCACCCGTAGCATCAACGCTCAGCGACAAGGGGAACTACCCCATGGCATCCTGAATCAACCGTTTATCGAGTTCTGCTCTCCAGTCGGATTGCTGCGAGCGTGTGCGTTCACTTTTGTCCCCTTGGTATTGTACGGACCCGGCCTTTGTGTTAATTCCTTTCGAAACTCAGGTTCTTCGCGACCTCGAGCGAGGACTGCTTCGAGGATGCTATTCATCGAAGGCGGTGTATCTGGATTCATGCCTCTGGCTACTGTTAAAGAATAGGCAAGAAGTTGCATCGGTGCGAGGTAGACCAGCGCCGCAAGAAGATCATCGACCTTTGCAGGGAGGGTCAGGCAGTAATCAGACCTAACGCCAATGACCAAACCCGATTGGACTATACAGAGAGTACAAGCACCACGGCCTCTGGAAATGCCTACAACTTTCTGGCTAAGGAATTTGTCCTTATCTGCCATCAAACAGATAACAAGCCACTCCGGGCTCATTGCACAGACAGGTCCGTTCAGAAACGCACTGGTCCTGTAACCGTAGCTCGGTATACACGAGGCCTCTTGTACTTTGATAGCCGCTTCCAGAGCAACACCATAAATCCCGCCCGACCCCGTGATCGCGACCAGGTTGCTTTTTTGGATAGTTGGGAGTAAGGCCTGTAGGTCGGACTCTACCTGCTCCAACGTGCGCTCCAAGACCGCAGGCATATCTTTCAGCTCCAACAGACGCCTATTGACTGTTGTGTCGTCTGGCGGACCCAGGGCTAAGGCCAGCCGCATAAGCACGCCGGCGCAGACCACGACACTCTTCGTCTTTGGAAAGGTTATCTCCGGGCCCTCTCTTGTAATGATCGTCAAATCTGCGTGCTGCGCCAGCAGACTATCCTCCACCCCCGTAACTGCAACCCCATACGCGCGTTTCTGTACTGCTTCCTTAAGTGAGTCAGAGACAAGCTCGCGCTCACCCGACCGTGAGGTGGCGATTACCAGTGTCTTCTCATTGACCAGACGGCTGGGAAGCCCGCTGAATTCCGAAGATTCGACAACCTGTATGGGCACGGGTGAATAGAAACCAAACAACGGCGCGGCCATCACCGAAGCCGTATACGAACTTCCGATAGCCGTCATGATAATCCGCTGGAACTCCCCTCTTCTGACACGCTCGCCGACCCTCTCAATCAGATCCTCGTTGGCTTCTAGGGTTAGCTTCAGAGACTCAGGCGCTTCATGGATGTAATCGAGCATGTGGTACTTGGGCGTGACGTTATCTGTCATTTACCCTTCAGGCCCTCGAACGTCCGGGTTGCCCACGCGCACAAACACTCAGAGTGCTTAGCAGCTCTTCCCCTAGCTGCTAGCTATACTGAGCTCGTAATCACCCAGATCCACATTAGGGCTAGGGAGATCTCGGCCCTCCGTCACGTAAAACGATGGAGCCCGTCCTTCTTTCCTGGTGATGGCCTCGCCGTGAGGAGTATTCGCCAGCATAGTAAAGAAACTGACCTCCGGATCGTTGAATCTGATGTGGAGGCAAACAAAATCGCGAGGTGTCAGTGTTCCCTGCTTGACTTTCTGAGTTAGTTCCTTCAGAGGGTGCAACGCAATCACGACGTACAGCGGCTTGCAGCCAGGATCGCCAATCAGAAGAAAATCTTCGTTGTCAGGGTGAGTGTGGAATTCCGGCAAGGTCGTGCGATTAACGGTCACGACAAGCAACTTGTGAGGCCCATAGCCCTGCGATTCATAGACGGACTTGTCCAGCGTCTCCCCAAACTTGGCAGGAAGTTCATGGCGCCTCGGACCAAGTCGCATGATCAAATTTCGTTTCTCCAAGTCCGCCATAATCCAGGGAGTCATCCCGACGGGCACAAGCACGATTTTGATCTTCTTTCCCGCAGCGAAAACAAGCCGTTCATCGTGAGACATCAACCCTACTGTGGCGACCGCACCCGCGCTGATTTTCAAAAAGCCGCGACGATCAACCAGTTTTTCCATTTGCCTTTCTCCTTCCGAGGGCTACAAATCACCCTTAGTCCAACTAGGGGAGCATCCACAGCGCACAATCAGCCACCGCCCGAAGACGAAGCCGGCGAGGGGCTCTCATTTGCCTGTAAGGAGCCGCACCGTTACGAATTCCCTGCCAGCGCAAGGGATGACCACTTTTCCGTTACGTATTTCGTATTGGGAGCCGGTGTCTCGCTCCAACAAGTCGGTGTGCAAAGCCGTAAGGATAGGTTTGTCGGAAAAGCGGATTTCGGCACTGGCGGCCTGCTCACCTGGGTTCCACAAACGAACGATCAAGCCGCGACCGTCGTCGGCCTGTTTCATGGCGGAAGCAATAACCTGCCGGGAGTCGACCTCCAAGAAGCTCGTCGAAACGGGGAAACGCCCCTGGGGGTTACGGAGGCGGATGGTCTCGAAGCCACGTTGAAACCCCCACGCAAAACGAAGCGCGTCCGCAGCACGAAACGCCCCCGAACTAGTGGTCAAAGCATAGTTGAAACGATAAGTGCCTCCCTCCCAGTCGTAGTCATCCTTGTTGACCGTCTGTTTTGTTAGTGGCTGAGCGAAGATCCAGCTATTTGAAACGTCGGGCTGCGCAGGATGATCGGAGAACTTCCGCATCGACCCAAACTCGAAGTCCGGTGATTCTCGCGTCGCTAATACAACGTTGACCCCGTCACTGGCCACGCTGACAAAAGACTGGGCGGGAAAAATGCTCCAGTCTGTCTCCGAGCGGAAATCCTGCGGATAGCGTGCCACCACCCCTGGGATATCCAAGCGCCACTGCCCACCCGTCATTGCGAATGGAAACGCATAGAAGACCGTCTCGTTAGACGCCGTCTTGCCAGGCTGTTTAGTGAAGGTGTTCTCGATATCGAGGCGTTTGATGCCGTCATAGAGCGTGTAACGCGCCGTGAGATTGCAGAAGATGGAAGTCGGCGCCGCATCAACGCGTAGCGTTGAGCTGACCGGGCCAGCATTTTCCACGCTCGTCGTGGCCGATGCGGGCGAAGCATCCTGCCAAGCATCGTTCTTGAAAACAAACTGATTACCTCGATACGGGGCCTGCAGCGCAAAGATCTCCTGATTCAATTCCTTGTCCAAGAGGTTGGCAATTCCTCCGTCAGGAGCCAGCGTGAGCCTGTAGTACTGGTTCTCGAGAGTCCGCGTCCTGGCATCAGCCTTCACCCGTGCACCCACGTCGGTTGCCCCTCGGTGCTCGATTCGATAGCACTTGTAACCGAAAGGCGGGATCGGACCGGCCCACAACCGGAGGAACTTTCTAGTCTCCGATTCCACGACTTGAATTGGCACTTCGCGGTTAGTGTCTGCCTCGACAATCCTCATGCCATTGGCCGTCAGTGGCTGATCGAGCGGGAGATCGACTAGTCCGCTCTGCGGGAAGGAGAAGGAGTTGAAAACCGCGAACCGCTCTTCACCGCTGCTGGGAATCTGTTCTGACAGCGCCCGAAGAGCAGCATCCAAAACGAGACGCGCCGTTTGCTCGGCTTGCTCGGTCAAGCGGTTTTTCCAAGCATACTGACGACGTCCATCCGGACCGATGCTATCCAGCATGCCGAATGTATGCTCGTGGAAAAGCACCTGTTTCAACCAAGCCTCGCGCAGCGATTCCGTAGGATATGCTGTGCCGAATGAAAGAGCGGAGAGGGAGCTGAAAGCTTCGGCAGCAGATAGAAGATGATCGTTTCGCCGCGACCGAGCCTCCGGCTTAGCTGCATTGGCTTCGATGAGGTCGTAAGAGATTCCCCAGCCGCCGGGGCCGCCATCCGGGATTTTGTCACCGAAATGGGACTCGATATATTCAAAGAACTCTTCCGGCGTCGCCATCAGCAGCTTCACCGAATCGTGAGACTTGTTCCACTCACGGACGAACGCAGAATTTTCGGGGCTCGGCACACCGAAGTCACCTTCGGAGCCAAACATGGGGATTGCATCATACGGCCATTTGCCCTGCCGACTCAGCGCTTCGTATTCCTCGACAGTCTTCTCAACAATCGCTCTGGTTAAAGAGGTATCAAATCCAGCGCCTCCATAGCCGCCGTGGTAGAAGACAAGGATCCTTCTGCCGTCCGGTCCTACCCACCAAAAGAGGGGAGCCGGTTCCACCCACGAAAGGTCCCGACTGTAAGGGCTGTTGTACCACGTCCCCTTCAAAAAATACTTGATGCCTGCTGAAGCTAGTGCGGAAGCGAAGCCCCAGCCGACTGTGGGAACATCGCTCTGTGTTGCGACATAGCTGTGCCGAAACCCGTTCTTTTCCAGTGTCCGGCTGTATGTCATCATTCGCATCATCTGTTCATGGCTGAGATATAAGGTGTGCAGATTCGCATATATGGGGTTATAACTAAAGCAGCGGGTGTTAACCAATTGTTGCAGCTCGTCCATTAGGCTGGGCAGGTCCTTCGCAATCTGTTCAAGCTGCCATGCGCCGTCGAAATACCACTTGTACCGGGCCTCAGCTGGAAATTCTTCGGTTCCTTTGCGGACGTAGAGAGCCCGCAACACAACAAAGTTCTGGAAGTCTTCTAGCGAGCCGGGGTAACGCTGATCGAGTGCATCTTGAGGGAGAGCGATGAATCCGACATCAAGGTGTTTATTCGGCATGTAGTAGATCTTCCAATCCCTGCCCCAGCACATGCCGCTGGTCAATACCAAGAGCAGTCCAATTCTGAGGGCAATTCGCATAGATTCACCTTAGCGCGACGGCGGATCCCGGGCCTTCTGGACCGCCATCTGCGCGATCAACCTACGATACGTACGAGCAATCTCAGAAGTAGAACTTCAAAGCCGCTTGTCCTATCCGAGGCTCGCGGGCCCCGGTCACACCACCGAAGTTCGAGGAAGTAACGTTTCCGTTCGGGGTTCTGAATTGCGCATGGTTAAACGCATTGAACAACTCGACTCGGAACTCAATCGAGAATCGCTCACTAATATTAGTGACTTTTTGCAGCATGAAGTCCCAATTGTTCAATCGTGGCCCATGAAAGAAGCGGCGGTTGGCGTTGCCTGGAACTCCCAGCTCCTCTCGAGAGAATGGCTGGGTTCTGAAGTACAAATGGGTAGCGCTATCACGCGGGTTCTGAAACTGCATGGGCGAGCCATCGTAATTAGGACGGTCTACACCACTGCTCCCGGCCAAGGAACGGTCGCCCGACGCACGGAGCAAGACCGGCTGGCCAGTGGTGAAGCGCGTCACGCCGGCAATTCGCCAGCCCCCCAGGAATTTCCGCATGGCTGGTCGCGTGGTCAGACGCTGTAACGGCAAGCTGTAGGTGTAACTTGTCACGAAGTTGTGGGTCATATCGAAAGCAGAGAGTGCCTTGCTAAGACGAGAATTGAACGGATTGATATTTTCATCGGCGAAGTTTGAGGAATTGTCCAATGACTTTGACCAAGTGTAGGCAGTCAACAGCTGCAACGACCCCACTTTCTTCTCCAAACTAACCTGCATGGAGTCATAGCTGGAGTTTGCAATGGTCGCGTTGTACGCATTATCCGTGAAATCCAGTATTCCCTCTGTAGCATATCGACCCGAGGTGATCGAGTGAGGACGCGTCCCGAAGGCATCTACCCCAAGCGTAAATTGGCCATCACCATCGAGGTCGTATATTTGGTCTTCCCCGCCAGGGCCGCACGCTTCGCCAGCCCTGTCCTGCGCCGTCAGGATCTGTGCGATCTCCAGACAGCGAGCAGCGCTGCCTGGATTGGACGCCTGTTGCGCGATCAAATGGTGGCCTCGGGTGCCGACGTACCCCATCGTAAGGATAGCCGACTTGGGAAGTTCCCGCTGGACAGTGAAGTTCCAGTGCATCACCCGGGGTAATACTTGATCCAGCGGCACGCCCGGCGACCCCCCGATAGGCTGATAAATGCTCCAGTCAATTTGGCTATTTGGTGCTGGAGGGCTCCACGGAAAATGTTGGCCGGGGTCGTTGCCGCGCCTGCGGTCCTTGTACGGCTCCTCCAAATAAGTCTGAGTGGGGGACTCGTAGTAAAGCCCAAAGGGTGCGTCCCCGATCGTGTAGAAAGCCGGCATGTCCTCTATGGCAGTATAGTACACACCGAAAGCTGCCCGGATGCTGGTCTTCCCGGGCCCGCCGAATAGCTTCCCCAGTACCCCATCCTTGAGATCCGGACTATATGCGATGCCTAACCTGGGAGCGAAGTTGCCGTGACGAGTGGGCGCAATGGTCCTTGGTATTCCCGGGTCACCAGGGAACAGCCAGCCGGTGGGCGCCCCCGGATATTTGGTTGAATCCATCCCCCAAACGATGGCATTCAGCCTGTCTTGCGTTTCATAGAAGGGCTGGCTTACTTCCCAGCGCACTCCCATATTAACGGTGAGGTTCGATCGGAGTTTGTAGCTGTCCTGCCCGTACGCGGCATAATATTTCGAGCGCGTAAACATTGTGGAATAACTCTGCTGAGTGAACCCATCCGGCGCGCCGAGCAGAAAATCGGCAAAGGGGTTGCCGGTTTCATCCCCACTGAATGAGAAACTGCCGTTGGGGGTTGAGATATTGTACTCATTCACCTGAATGGACCGAAATTCACCACCGAACTTCAACGTGTGCGTCGCGGCGATTTTCGTAAAGTTATCGAGTACCTGGTAGGAGTTGTTTACCTGGTTTATGTTGTATTCTGGTACACCAAAGGTGAACCCGTATGCACCGCCGATCCCTATGATCGGTAGACCCTCTACGGAAGGAACTGTGGGATTCAAACCTAACCCCCCTTCCACAAAACCGAAACTGGAGAATTTACCCAGTCCGTCCCCGGAAGGTTTGTTCTGCCAAATGTAAAGGCGCGTGTAATTCAAACGGAATTGGTTGACTGCGGTGGGGTTGACTGTCCGCGTGTTGCCGACGTTCGCCTGCTGCGCGCGCTGTGGCGTGGTTCCCGGAAACCCCGGCACATTAGCCTCGGGGAATGGGTAAAGCAGAAATGAATCATCGAAATGGTAATAGAACGACCAATTCCCCATTCGCTTGTTGTTCAGATCAACATGGCCCCCGAACTTGTCGTCGCGCAGGCTTTGTTTCGCGCTCGACGTCGAGAAGTACGGCGTCCCTGCAAGGGAGCCGCTGGGTGTGGGGATAAACTTAAGGGTAGCTCTAGGGACCGTGCTCCATGCTGACTGAGGAATCATCTGACCAGGGAAAACACACGTTCCCGCTTGTGCATCCGCAATCGTGTTGCACCCTGGGGCCCAGTACGGCTCGCCGGCTCTTACCGTGTAACCTAAACGTGCGCTGAGAACTTCATCGAAACTGTGGTCTCCCGGGATGTCGTCGCCCCGCACCGTGCCAGTGATGGCTGGGAAGCCGGTGGCTACGGTATCCGAGAAATCACCATTCCGCTCGTCCGTCGACGGCACCAGGACAATGCCGGTAGTAATGCCACGCCTCTCCCGCGTACCCTGGTAATCCGCGAAAAAGAACAGCCGGTCCTTTAGAATGGGTCCCCCTACTACCCCACCAAACTGGTTGCGTTTGAAGACCCCACGCGCCGAATCTGGGATCTCCTTGCCCGTAACTATGTCCACCTGGTTCCTGTCGAAGAAGTTGCGCGCGTCTAGTTTCTCGTTGCGCAAGAATTCAAAGACTGTCCCATGCAGTTTATTGGTTCCGGACTTTGTAACCACATTCACGATCCCGCCGGAGAAACGGCCGTATTCGGCGTCGAAACTATTCGTTAGCACGCGAAACTCTTGGATGGAATCGAGAGTAGGCGCAACGCTGGCGCCGTTGTTCTTGCTCTCCTCCACATCGCCGCCATTCACCAAGAAGGAATTAGCAGTTTCTCGGTTGCCGTTAACCGAAAGGGCGCCCGCCGAGAGCTCGCCAGAGATTGGCCGGTTTTGTATTGCCACGCTGGATGTAACTGGAGCCACCCCGGCCTGCAATCCCATCAGGTCGAGGAAGCTACGCCCGTTCAATGGGAGACCGGTCATCTTGCGGTCCTCAATCACATCACCCAGTTGGCTGCTGCTAGAATCCACCTGCACCGGGGTCGCTTCGACCGTTATCTGCTGCGATTGGGCCCCAAGAATCAAGTCTACGTCGACGCGGAACCGCTGATTCACCAGCAAGTGCAGACCAGTCTGCATGAACTTCCGGAATCCTGGTGCCTCCGCTTCGAGCACGTAGCCCCTGCCTACGGGCACCGCGAGAAACTCGTACCCGCCCGTCGCATCGGTTCTGACTTGGCGTATCCAGCCTGTCTCAGGGTTCCTGAGGGTAACCGAAGCCCCGACCACCACGCCGCCGCTCGGGTCGCGCACCGTCCCCCAAACCGACGCCGTGATGTCACCGAAGACCGAAGGCGTGATACAGAAACACACAACTGCCATGACTGCCAACCAGCCAAGAAGCGTTTTCCCTCTCACAATGAATGCCCTCCCTCTGGCCTGCCAGCTTCTGTCTGAGCCTTCCCCGTGCTGTGCATCGGGAAAGGCTTGCGCAAGCGCTTGTATGGCAAATTACGCCGATTTTTGGATTATGTCAAGCAGAAAATCTCGCGGCCTCGAGACTTTCTGTGCTAGAATTCCCCCATGCGAAGGAAGGGTTTTGCTCGGATGAAGGATGTGGCCGAACGGTGTGGCGTGGCGGAATCCACGATTTCGCACGTAGTGAACCAGACCCGCTTTGTTTCACCGGAGACGCGCCGGCAGGTACTGCAGGCTATGCGCGAGCTCAACTACCATGCGAACGCACATGCCCGTCGCTTGGCCCGTGGCCGCAGCGATTTCGTTGGCCTCATCATCTCGGATATTGAGAATCCCTTCTTTCCGGGATTGATCAAGGGTTTCGAATCTGCCGCGTTGGAGCACGGATTCGATCTTCTACTCTGCACTACTAATTACGACCCCGAACGCACTCGGGGAGCGTTCCGCAAAATGGTGGAGAACAAGGTGCCCGGCGTCGCGGTCATGACTTCTCGCGTGGACCGGTCCTTGGCCGACGTTTTGATTACGAATCGTATACCCTCCGTTTTCCTTGACGCTGAACCCGCACGTGTGTTCAAGAGCAACATCCGAATGAATTATGCGAAAGGGGCGTGCCAGGCAATTGCCTACCTGTATAATCTGGGGCATCGGAACTTTTACCTGATTGCCGGACCTCAGAACCGGCCCTCCCATCACGCCCTTCGCAACGCCGTTGAGCATGCTCTGTATGAGCGGGGTATTCCCTACCGAGGGGCAGAAGGGGAAAACAGGGAGGAAAGCGGCGCAATTCTGGCGCACAGCCTCCTAAGCGAGGGGTCTTTCCCCAGCGCGATTCTGTGTAGCAACGACCTTACGGCGATTGGGCTTATGAATGAACTAGCAAACGCAGGCCTACGCGTGCCGGATGACGTGTCCGTCGTGGGGGCGGACGATATCCGGTTCGCCCGTCTGACCTGCCCGCCGCTGACCACGATTCGGATCCCAAAGGAAGAGCTCGGTCGCCTTGCCTTCAGCATTCTCGAGGAGATGATTCCCCGCAGCCGCCCCGCTGGAACCGATCGTACTATCGATACCGAGCTCATTATACGTGGCTCCACCGGCCCGCCGGGTGAGGCGGCGGCAAATCTCACAGTCGGCAAAGGTGTCTGGGTAAGATCCTCCGCTAGGGGTGTGCAACCGCTTGCGCAACACGTCCCAAGTAAAACTGATGGAAATGCTTAAAAATTGCCGTCACCGCTCCTTTCCTCAGGTTTCTTGTCCGTGATCAATCTGGCTTAGAGTCCACGGTGCCACTCGTTCTTGTGGCTGGCGGAGATAGCAAGCGAGAGGGCTGGGTCCTTTTGGAACCTTCAGCGCACGCACGGGGGGTGTAGGATTGTGCGCAAGCCACACTCCCCTTCTCATTGACTAGCCACTCCCAGCGCTCGCTAGGCTGGGTCACTGCATCACAGGGAGGATGAGCATAACCATCGTTTGGGCAGGGGGAGTGGGGTGATCCCTCAATCGAGCGAGGAAACAATGCACGTGTCGACGACGCCCGCTCAGCGTATTTCCCGGAAGTGGGTCAGAGTTGCCTGGAGAGTTGCACTTCTGGCTGCTGTGCTGTGGGCACCCGGAAGAACCATCTGCGTCCAAACATCCAGCGGAGCTTCCGACGGTCTTCGTCGACGCGCGCGGGAGCACAACCAGCACGGCATTGTGCTTGCGCGTCAAGGCGATTACCTTGCGGCGATTGCAGAATTCAGGCAAGCGGTACAGTTGCGGCACGACTATGCCGAAGCTTTCTACAACTTAGCTGTGTCTCTTCAGCATGTCGGTGAACTTGAATCGGCTATAGAGTCGTTCCGCGTTGCAGCCCGTCTCCGACCCAACTCAGCAGCCATTCACCTGGGACTAGGGTTGGCTCTGTCGGAACGCTCCGATTTGGAGAAAGCGATAGTCGAACTCCGGGAGGCGACCCGACTTGACCCGACTTCGGCAGATGCCCATTACAATTTAGGGTTGCTTCTCGCCCAAACCGGCAGGCTTCCGGATGGAGTGCTTGAATTCCGGAGGACACTGCGCTTGAAGCCCGAACATGTACTAGCCCGGACCCGGTTGGGCATAGCGCTGCGGACTTTGGGAAGCGATGAACAAGCCCTGAGAGAGTTTCGCCTTGCCGTCAAGTATTCGCCACGTGATTCTGAGGCCCACTATAACCTTGGTCGGAGTCTGATGCAGAAGAAAGAACTCATGGAAGCGTTGGATGAATTCGAGATCGCGCTGAAGCTGAAGCCGGATTTTGTATCGGCTCGGTACAACCGCGCTTTGATCTTGAGGCAGATAGGGCAGGTGCAGGCTGCCTCAAGAGAGATGAATGAGATTGCGGGGCTCAGCCGATTTCGAGCGAATTTGTCGCAGGTGAAGCTCTTGATTACCTCGGCTTCATTACATCTGGCCAATGGTGAGCCGGATCTCGCCTTGGAAGACACACGCGCCTCCCTTCAACTCTGGGAGGAAAATCCAGTCGCCTATTACCTGACAGGCCTAGCTTGGCAACATAAAGGTGATATAAAAGCGGCACAAACCAACTTGGAGAAGGCCATCCAACTGAAGCCAGACTACGGGGCTGCGTACAGCAGCCTAGGTGTACTCCGCTGGCAGCAGGGCGACCGAAAAGGTGCTGTTGAAGCGTTGGATCAGGCTGTAGCCATATCGCCTGCGGTTGCTGACGTGCGATACAACAGGGGGCTGGTCGCTGCGCGTGACAGGGACTTCGATCGCGCGGTCAAGGAATTCAAGGAAACTCTGAACCTGAATCCGGATTACTTGGACGCCCGACTGAATCTTGGCATAATACTTCAGGAGCAGAAGCAGTTCGAGCTTGCCATTGCCCAATTTCGGGAGGTAATCAAGCTACAGCCCGACTTTGCAGAAGCTCATAACAATCTCGGACTCGCACTTCTCCAGGGCGGGAATTCGAAAGAAGCTGTACGAGACCTTAGGGAGGCCATCCAGCTTCGGCCCCTCTATGCTGAGGCTTATTACAATCTTGGTCTGGCCCTAAGGCAGATGGGAAATATGGAAGAGGCAGGCGCTCAGTTTCGACGCGCTCAGCAGTTGAACCCGGCTCTGAGCCCGCCTGAGTAGGGCTTTTCCCAACCGCTAGTCTCGCAGAGGGTGGTCGAGTAGCTCAGCCATTCGACTTCGCCCTCACAGATCCGTAAAGGCGGCTCTCCCGCATACGGCTCTTCCCGAAGGTGACCCCGCAACAGCGTCACGCCGGGCAAGGATGAGTGATCCACGGAGTTGGGAGAGGATAGAGCTGAAGCAAGGCCACAAAGGCATCCCACCTCGTCGGACGTTGGCTCCGACGTTCCAGGGCGCGGAGCCGAATGTGCCACACTTGTTGGTAGAACGTCTTCAGACACCGAAAGCTGCTCGCGATGCCATAGTACACGTGATGGCCCGGCAGCACCTGACAGAGCCATCGATGCTGGTCGGAGATTGCCGGGTGCATCCGGTACCAACCTTCCGCCCGCACCGACTTCAACTCCCTCGTCGGTGGCTTCCCCTGCGTCTTCCACTTCACTAAAAACGCCCGTCCCGGGTGCACGCACAATAGTGCACGGATCCCATGAAAGCGAATGCCTCAGGCCGCCGCTCATCCCGCTCGCGATGTTCCAGGGCTGGGAGCCGACCGAACTCAATCAGTCGCGTTTTCTCTTCGTGCACCGTGAAGCGGGCCTTCGCTATGCGCTTCCGAAGATCCGCCAATATCCGACGTGCATCCTGCGTGCGTGACGTCTTCGTCATTGACGTATCCGCAGATCCAAGACATAATGCAGAAAGATGTTCGCCAGCAGCGGGCTGACGCCGGCTGCCCATACTTGGAGGTCGTTGCGCCAAGACGAATCTCTCTCCCAGCGGCAAGGAAACTCACGCCGGCGGAAATAGCTAAAATCCAAGGGATGTTTGAATGGGACTGGTTAGGGAAGGTACAGTTAGACCAACTCATCGCGAATGAAGCGGTGAAGCTAGAACGGGACTATGGACTCCGGCCAGGCGATTCAGTTCATGCGGCCACCGCGATCAGAATAAAAGCGGATGTCTTGCAGCGCTGGGACCGAGACTTTGAGAAAGTAAAAGGATTAATTAAAGTCCAAGAACCTACGATGCTTACTCAACAGCAAGAATTAATAGAGGGATTTAGGGCACAGATCGGACCAATACCAGAGGACTTCAAACCGTGAAGCTGCGGAACAGAGCAAAGCAACTGTCCAATTTCTTCTGGTCATCTGGATTCTCCTTTGGTATAGGTTCTTACCGGAAGTTAGAAAATATAGGCTTGTGAAGTTGGCCCTGAAAACGCATCCTCACTTCATCCCACCAAGGGATCCTATAAGTCTTATGGTCGTCCCTTTCATAACACCGCTGACTAAAATAAAGGACATCATGGTGGTTACTAAGTACCTTCTAGTCGGATTCATTAGCTCATCAACCTTTTTCGAAAAGTCTCAAAAGAAACTTGAGGGCGAAGCCATGATGGCCACCCTTACCGCTGCGCTCGGGGGGCAACCCTGAGAGCCGAGCGAATTGGTAACCCCATGAGTGGGACGTAACCCCATGAGCCACGTCGGCAGAGTTCATTGCACGGCAAAGTCGAAGCGCACCGGCAAGAGGTGCGGGGCGCTCGCGATGGCCAACGGCAAGTGTTACCACCACGGTGGCGCCGCGCTCAAAGGCATTGCCGCTCCTCGTTTCAAACACGGGCGCTATAGCAAGTACTGCTACTGCCCGCGAATCTTCTGGCGAAATTCTCCGCCGCCGGAGCTTGCCAGCGGACGGCATGGAGCCCGACCGTCCGGCGTTAAACCTGGGGGCCCTCGGGCCACTGTTTGAGAAACCGGCGAGCCGCCCGTTAACTACCCTGGTTTCGGACGCCCGAACAGCAGCGCGCACCGGCAGTTCGGGTGCGCCGGCGGCCCCACATCGCCCGATTGAAACTCATCCGCGATGGGCGTCCAGCCCTCTTTCTTTCATGGCTCGCGCGAAGCGTTCCGGAGCATATCCGCAAAGGCGTCCAGCTTGGCCCGCTCTTTAGCGTTGATCTGGAACTCGTCCATGCCGACCTTGCCTTCGAGTTCCGGCGCCTCCAGCATCTTGAGAAATTCCGTCGAATCATAGAACGCAACGACAGATTCGGTCGGAATCTCGGCGTATCCGTTCCACTCCACCTCCAGAGGTATCCATCGCTGGCTGCCGCTCAGCATGATAACGTCATGCAGATCGATCCAGCGCCAGCCAAGTGAGCTGTGCGCTACGAAAGCCAGAACGATAGGGCTCTCCTTGCAGCTCGTCAGCTCTCCGGCGCAAACATAAAAGGCCATGAGCGAGAATGGCTCGCCGATGTGCCCTCTAGAATGTCCGGCTTCCAGCAAGCGCACCTCTGCGGATTTGACCGTGGTCTGGTCGCGAAAGCGATCGTACTCGATGGTGATGCCATCTTTGAGTTTCTTAGGATTGTTTTGCTTTTCCTTCGCGATTGCGGACACTGCGATGCACAGCATGCAAGTCACTGTGAAGAAAGTTTTCATTCTGTGTTTCATAAGCACCTCCCGTCCGCCCCGCGCCTGGAGAGGCGGATCGCGTCCGATTGTCGGACATTAGGGTTCGCCCGTCGCGTCGGGTAGGCGAACTCGCTCAGGATCTCCTGGATCGGGTGGGGCTTCATGTAGGCGCGAACGCCCAATTCGTGGGCGATGGCTATCTGCCGAGCATCGCCCGAAAGCAAGGCGAAATGAGACAGCGTGTCAGCGAACGTCTGCGACCTTGCCGTCACGAAACTCGACCGTCATGTTCTTGTACTTGTAAAGAACCTTCTCGCCAAGGTCAACCTTCGTCTCGGGCAACCCCAAGGCAGCCTCGACTTCTGCCGGTGTCATCCCGAGCTTGACTTCCTTGACGAACGCGCCGCTAGCAGTGTTGCCGAACTTAGCGGCTTCTTCCTGGGTGTCGAAGGGTTTGAGCCACTGGTCTGTCAGTGCCTTAGCTTGGTCGAAGCCATCTCCCAGGGGAAAGATAAGGATGGCAGCGGGGTACTCGTGCGACTCGTGCTCGAAGGCTCCGACGCCGCGCGTGACAGAGTGACGTGAGAGGCTTTCCACCCAGATGAGCAGCCACTTGCCGCGAATCGCGGTGTGCGATGATTTCAGAACCTCACCCTTGTGGACCGGCTCTGGCCTGGCGTTGCAAACATCGTCAGGGAGGTTGTCGAGGAAGCCGTGCTTCGAGGCGTCAACACCGGACTCGGTCACTCTGACACGAAGATAGGCCCGATGGCCGGGTTCTCGGGAGCAGATAGCCAGATCAAGGCCATCGCGCATCACGACGAGGTACTTGTTCTTGTAGCCCTCGGCGAAGTCCTTCTTGTCCGAGGCGAAACTTATCCCCACCGCCGCCATTGCTAGCCCTGCTGCCAGTGACAGCGTTCCCCATTTGCTCATGCTCCGCCCCCTTTTTTCATATACTTTTCTGGTTCACTCCACGGAGAAGTCGTACACAAAGCCCGGCAAGTCATAACCTCGGAATAAATACAAAGCGTACTGGCCAGGCTTCAGTTCGTCGGCAGGGGCCAATCGGTACAGGTCAGGCTCGATTCGCTTCCTCGTCACCTGCAACTGAGACCGGATCGAGATTCCCGAGCTAGCCCTCCAGGCTCCGCCAGCGGCAACCTCGAATTGCCGTCGCTTGTGCTTTACGCGCATGCGCACTAGCACGAGATCGCCGGCAGACCCTCCGGCGGATTCAGTGCCCGACGCTGCTCTGTAATAGAACACTGGCCGCGACCCGGATGTGTGGGCCGACCTATCCCCCAAAATCTGCACGTTCGTCTTTGCGCTCTTGATTCCGAATGTAGCAGCGGAAGAAAGGCGGCTCCCCGTGCGAGCGAAGGAAATTACCTGCCCTTCAATTGGCACAAGTCCATTCGAAGCTTGATAGTAAAGACCGTGCTCTTTCGGGATCGTCGGAGTGGGATGGGCCTCGACACGTGTGCCGCTAGTGGTTAACTGACTACGTTGGACCGGTCTCTCCGTTGCCTCCGGCGGAGCCACGGGAGCGGGAACCTTCGGGGCCGGAGTCGGCCCGGTGGCCATCTTGTTCTGCATCGCAGCGATGATCTTCTCGGAGACGCCCGCCCTCTTGAGGCTAAGGAGGTCTTCAGCGCTGAGTGAGTACTGGCCCGGCTGGGTCTTCACGACGTTGACAATCACGTCTTCGCTCAATCCCGACCGGACTAGCTTTATGATTGAGTCATTTCGGAGAACTTCCTGCGCTGACAGAGTGCCGAGAAAAAGCAAGGCCAACAAGGCAATCATAGAGGGCTTTGGCATTTTCGCACCTCCGGTGGCCGGCGGCCAGCTAATCTGCTCGTGGTGATTCTGCTCCTGGGATTCTACAAATTAGGGGGTGATGAATCAAAGCAAATTCTTTCGCGCCCTGGGCGAGCGAGTCCGCGAGTTGCGGAGGAGGAAGGGCTACAGCCAGGAGGACATGATTTCCTTCGGGTTCTCGGCCCGCCACTGGCAGCAGATCGAGGCTGGCCGCCCCATTACGGTCACCACACTTCTCCGCATCTGCGACACCTTCCGCGTGCCGATGGCAAGGCTTGTCCGGGGATTGGAGAGGGGAATCTGCGGGGACTGACAATCAAAAAGGGATGTCTGCGCGACCCGCTGGTACGTGTGGAAACTACCGTTCCACGTACATTGTTAGAGGCGCGATCTGCCGCGACGAATTGTTGCCTTTGGACCTGATAGCATGCACTCTCGTTCGTGTGCCTTGCTGATTAAGGAGATCATGGCCCTCAGCCAGAGCGTGCTTAATGAGTGCCGACTCTTCAATATCAAGGACTTTCTTTTTTTGCTGGCCGGGGTGCAAAGTCAAGCGTGCGACAAGTAGAATCCGACGGCCAGCTTGAGCTTGCTTCAGCCCCATCATGAGCCTGACATTATTGAACTGTTGTTCGATGCGATTTCTCAGCTTCAATGCTTGACCGATATAAAGAGGGGCGAGGCTTTGACCGAAACGGCGGGCAAAAATGTATATGCCGGGCTTGCTCGCAACGCGCTCAAGATCGCCGCACGTGTATATCAGGTTGACCCTTGAACCGTCCCTCAGGCGGATTGGCCTGTCCCATGTAAGATCAATTCTCAAATTCTCCTCCTAAGACTCAGTTCGGTTTTCTCATTTGGTCTTGAAGCCGCTTGATCCTGTCCAGAACTTGCCGCTTGCTCACTATGCCCTTCTCCTCCAACAGCTCGACCAGCGCATTCAGTGTCATCATGTTGGAATAAGCCAGCTCCTCGACCCGAACCGTGACTCGCTTCTCTTGGTTACTCATGCTTCTCCCGCTGTTTGACCGCCTTGCGTGCCAGAGCGAGAAACAAATGATTTCGATACTCTCAATTGGCCCACTTTGATGCTCCGATTTGGCCCACCCTGGGAACCAAGCCGACTACTCTGTTTTGGGCTGAGCCCGGAACGGAGGACCCGGTGGATTGGAGAGCCAAGGTGGAGCTATTCGAGCAGGTTCGACGGGAATACGAGTTCGGGATCGGCACGATCCAAGGCGTGTCCAGGAAGTTCGGGGTACACCGGCGCATGGTGCGCGAGGCCCTGGCGAACGCGCTGCCGGCGCACCGAAAGAAGC
>Ga0315282_10003455_pt1 | contig 28343 bp, 25 predicted proteins | sample YL17G07_20_MG_FD_203693 | JGI IMG/M metagenome (GOLD analysis project Ga0315282, IMG submission 203693) | Sediment microbial communities from Yellowstone Lake, YNP, Wyoming, USA - YL17G07_20 | ecosystem: Environmental > Aquatic > Freshwater > Lake > Sediment | place: USA: Wyoming | collected... | reverse complement strand
CACCAAAGCGATAAATCCAAACCCTCCCTTCACCACCCCTTTATCCCTGCGAATCTTCCCACGGCGCCCTCCCGCCTCTTGCCCTGCTCGTCTCTCATGGCTCTTTCATAGAACTTTTGACAGAACCGCTGGCCTACATGCTTTCATGCCGAGCCCAAGGCGTGAACCGGGTCGCGCGCACCCCCGGTTTTGGGGTCCGCGGCTTCTTCTTAGGCCTGTGGTCAGGCCGCGGACCCCAAAACCGGGGGTCCGCGCTACGAGGCTAAACGACCTTCCACGGTTGTCGATATTCCTTGGTGAGCATCTTGTTGGCTTCCGCGTCACCCACAAACTGCTCCTTGTCCCGGTCCCAATGCAACTTCCGCCCTAGCCTGTAAGAGATATTTCCGACAATGCAAGCGCTGGTCGCCCGGTGGGTGGTCTCGATATCGGAGTTGGGCTTCCGGCGTGAGCGAACGCACTCGAGGAAGTTCTCCACGTGCGGCTGATGCTGAGGCGTCCCGTCGCCCGTGGTCAGGGCGGTGGGACCGAAGGTTTCCCAGCCGTCGTGGACCAAATCCATCGGCCAAATCGTGTAGCCCTCGCGATTCACAAAGAGCGTTCCTTCCGTGCCGTAGAACTCCATGCCGTATTGATGGCCATCCGGGCCGCGCCCGCCGCGATTGTAAAACTTCACCAGGAAACCATTCTCATTTGCGACTGAACGGGGATATTCGTAAGTTGCCTCAATCGTATCGGGAGTTTCAAAAACTCCGGAAGAAATAAACTGGCCCCCGGAAGCCACCACTGTCCGCGGGGCGTCCACCGCCAGCCCCCAATGGACGATATCGATCAGGTGAGGCGCCCAGTTCGTCAGTTCGCCGCCTCCCGTCTCCCAGAAACCGCCCCATCCCATATGGCGATTGCGGTTGTAATGGTGATAGGGCGCCGGACCCAGCCACATGTCCCAATCAAGACCCTCCAGGGGGTCGCTATCGGGGTAAGCCGTTTGCATCCTCGACTGCACCGAGGTGCCGCGCAATACCCAGGTGTCGGCTTCCGTCACCCGGCCAATTCTCCCCTGGCGGAGCAGTTCGGCGACTTTCTGAAAGTGCTCTCCCGACCGCTGCTGCGTGCCGCACTCAACCACCCGGTTGTTTTTGTTGGCCGCCTCGACCATCCTGCGCCCTTCCAGAATTGTGTGCGAAATGGGCTTCTCCACGTACACGTCTTTGCCGGCCTCACACGCCGCGATCATGGGAAGGGCGTGCCAGTGTTCCGGCGTGGCCACGATCACCGCAGCGATTTCCTTATGCTCGAGGAGCTTGCGAAAGTCCTTGTAGGTTTTCACCTTGTCCGAGGCAAGATTGAGACCCACCAATGTCTCGCGGAGGCGCAGGTCCCACACATCGCAGAGCGCGACAACGTCGACTTGTTTCGTTTTGATGAAGGAGCCCAGGTTGTAACGGCCTTGATTCCCTGAGCCAATCAGCCCCACCCCAATACGATCGTTGGCTCCCAGCACGTTTCGCACCGCCGGGCCCGCAGAAAGAGCCAAGCTTGCCGATCCTAGTAATGCGGATTTATTAAAATCCCGACGCGATATTTTCAAGCCTTCCATCATGACCTCCTCAAGATTGTTCCTCGAGCGCTCTCGGGCCGTCCGTCTGTTAGGATTCGCATATTACTGAACAACCCGAAGTGCTACAACCTCCGAATGGCCAGCATTATACATCCCTGCATTCGAAAATAAAGAGGTATGAATGCGACACTCCTCTGGCGGACCGTTATGCCAGAAGGCCACCTCATTCGCCACGTACGGCACATTCGCAGCATTGCCGACATGGCTCTTCCCCAGCACATCAATGAGTGGCGAAGACAGGGAAGGGGGAGCGGATCGTAGGATCAGGTTCGGTAAGACTTTGACAACTGGTCGGACCAGCGGTAGACGTAGGCCCGCTCGAAAACTATGTCTCTGGGCGTGCTCATCGGATGGCGAGTGGCAACTCGACCCGAGCGTTCCATTGCGGAGCGAAGCTCCTCAAACTCGTAACCGTTTGGCCTCATCACGGAAATGTCGCTTACGAAAAGCTCTTTCGCTCCCATCTGCGCGAGGGCTTCTTGGATGTGCACGTACGCTCGCAGAGGTCCTTCCCTTTCAACCAGGGTAGAGAACACGATCACCAGCCGCCAACGCGTGAGGTCCTCAAAGTAATACCAAAAGGCAGCCTCAATGTGGAAACGACGGGACTCCAGCCGTTTGATGAGCTCCTCACCCTCCTCGACAAGCTCTTTCACCAGAACCGTTTTATACATTGCAGTACTCCGTCAGTAGGGTCCTCTATCGCGTCCAGGATGTCTTTTGCCCGTTTGCCCGCCCGAGGGTCGTAACGGCTCGTTCCACTCCAATCCTTGACAATCGTCCAATCGTCTCCAGCTTGGAGCGTCCTTTCTCGAACTCCACTAAGAGGCCACTCGCTTTCGCCAAGTCCTGAAGGTCATGAGTGTAGTAGGATTTCCTGACTTCGTCTGGCTTAGGCGGGAACTCATGGCGTCGGGCCTTCTTCGCAAGGCAGGCCTTGAGCGCACACTCAACGACATATCCTGCGACATAGTAGGCTGCGCTGTGTCTCCTGTTTCTTAAGCAGGACTTTCGCGTCATCTAGACGTGTCAAGGCTAATCTCTTGAAGTCAGCTCTGTTCACATCGTTAGAATACACTAAGGCAGCAGTAGCGCCAAACCCATAATGATACGGGAATCCCGGGGACTGCAGGAATCAGGTGGGTCGCCTCAAGCGGCTGCAAGCTCAAGACGTTTGCCAACTCCTCAACTGGAGCTCCTTCTTCGCCCAAGCTCCGATCCAATCCAACGCCTTTTGGATATTCTCCACCGAGTTAGCGAAGGAGAACCGCAGGTAACCCTCGCCCCACTGTCCAAAAGCGGTTCCGGCCAGGCATGCTACGCCGGCTTCCTTCAGGATGGCGTCTGCCAGGCTGCCGGAACTCCACTTTGTTCCTTTGATATTCGGAAATACATAAAAGGCTCCGTGTGGTTGCCGGCAACTGAAGCCCGGGATGCGGTTCAAGCCTTCGACGATGACGCTCCGGCGCCGCCGGAATTCCTCGCACATCACGTCCACGGAGCTTTGATCGCCACGCAACGCTTCGATCCCTGCAATCTGGCTGAAGCTGGCGGTGCAGGAATTGCAGTTGGTCATCAACTGCGCAATCGACCGCGCCAAGTCCACCCGCATCACTCCCCAACCCATTCTCCAGCCGGTCATAGCATAGGTCTTCGAGAATCCATTCAGAATGATCGTCCAATCTTTCATGCCAGGAAATTGCGCGATGCTCGAGTGCTCGCCCTCGTAGATCAACCGATGATAGATTTCGTCAGAAAGCACTGGAATCTCACGTCCCGCCAGTTTGTCCGCAAGAGCTTTCAGGCCCTCGCGGCTGATCACGCCGCCGGTCGGATTCTGCGGGCTGTTGAGGATAAGCAAGCGCGTGCGGTCTGTAATCTTGTCGATGATTTCTTGCACATCCACATCGAAGTTCCGGTCCTCTCGCAATCCATACGGAACCGCCTGCGCCCCGACGAAGTTGATCATGGATTCATAAATGGGGAAGCCGGGATTGGGGTAGAGAACCTCATCGCCCCGCTGCGCCAGGGCTAAAATAACGAAGAACATGATGGGCTTGCCGCCCGGAGTGATGACCACTTCATTCGGGTCAACCTGAATTCCCGAATGTTTCGCGGTGTACTCAGCCACCGCTTCCCGGAGCTGAGGCAAGCCGGCAGAAGGCCCGTAGTGCGTCCAGCCGTCGCGCAAAGCGCGGCCGGCGGCCTCCACGATATTGGGTGGTGTGGAGAAATCAGGCTCGCCAATCTCCAGGTGAATGATCTCTTTGCCCCGTGCCTCGAGGTCGCGGGCGCGCACCAGCACTTCGAAGGCAGTCTCGGTGCCCAGCCGGGACATACGCTCGGCGAGGCGAATCGCCTTTTGCGTGCTTGTATCCATTGCGACCGCTCCTCCACCTCCAGAACCACGTTCCCCAGTGCAAGCTTTGAAGCGTAGCTAGGATAATCTCGGAGCAGACCAAAGTCCAGAGCAAGCCGTACGGGCCTGGCCTCACTTGCAGGACACGAGTATGGCAGGTCTCCGTCATTCCCGTCAGCTAACGGGAATGACTGGCGTCTTGTGGTTCGAGTTTCCATTTTCCAGTTTCTATTTTCCAATTTCCAGTTTCCGCTTCACGGCCGGAGCAGGATTTTGCCGAAAAACTCCCGGCTTTCCATTTTCCTTTGGGCGGCTCCAGCCTCCTCGAGGGGAAAGGTAGAGTCAATGACCGCACGGAGCTTGCCCCTGACGGCGAGCTTGAGAGCTTCGAGCAGTTCCGCCTTTCCGCCCATAAAGGAACCCATGATGGTGCGTTGCCGGCCAAAGAGGCTCTGCACGTTCAGCTTCACTTCGCCGCCGCTGGTCACACCGCAAGTCACCAAGCGGCCATAGGTGGCGAGCGAGTTGAAGCATTCTTCCCAGACCGCCGCCCCCACGTGCTCGACAATCACATCCACGCCCCGCTTTCCCGTGAAGCGCCGCACTTCAGCGGAAAGCGATTGCCGGCTGTGGTTGACGACTTCGTCGGCGCCCAGGGCCTTCGCTTTCTCGAGCTTCCAATCGGCCCCGACAGTGGCAATCACGCGCGCGCCCACTACCTTCGCGATTTGGATGGCCGCGCTGCCCACCCCGGAGCCGGCAGCGATCACCAGCACGTCCTCACCTGGCTTGAGTTGAGCGCGAGTAAACAACATGTGCCAGGCGGTGAGAAAAACCAGCGGGACCGCGGCAGCCTCATCAAAACTCAGATCACCCGGGATAGGTATAACATTGGCCTCCGGCGACTTTACATACTCCGCATAGCCGCCGTCCACGAAGACTCCAAAAACCGTGTAGCTTCGGCAGGCGCTATCCAAGCCTTTCGAGCACATCTCGCACTGCCCGCAACTGATCCCCGGGCAAAGCAGAACACGCTCCCCGGCCTTCACCCGCTGGACGAGGGAACCCACCGCCGCCACTTCCCCGGAAATGTCGCTGCCCGTAATGTGAGGGAGCGGAATCTTCCAATCGCTGACCCCTTGCCGGAGCCATAGGTCCAGGTGATTCAAGGCGCAAGCCTTCACCTTCACCAGCACTTCGTTGGCCTGGATCTTCGGTTCCGGCGCCTCTTCGTACTTGAGCACGTCAATCCCGCCGTGCTCGTGGAATCGCACTGCACGCATGGGTTCACCTCCGCTTACAAAAGTACCATTTTTTAACCCCTCAAAGGAGGTAAGATACGGTACTGTGATTGGTCTGGAGTGCGGCCCGTCCACTGACGGGCCGCACTCCAGAGCGCTTATGAATCTCAATACGTCACTCCAAGCCCAGGTTGACTCCGCTTCAGAATCCTCCGCAAAAGTCGGCCCGCCTCTTGACCGCATTGATTTGGCGCTCGCGGCCATCCTCGCCCTGGGGGCGCTGGCCATGTTTTGGAAGGTGATCTTCACTCCTTCCATGCTTTTCATCCGCGACGTTTTCAATTACACCTATCCTTCGGCCCGCTTCATCCAGGAAATGTGCCGCCACGGCGCCCTGCCCTACTGGAACCCCTATTTGAACTACGGGCAGCTCTTGCTTGCCAACCCCAACCTGCTGTTCTTTTATCCCTACACGCTCTTGATCATCCTTCTTCCTATTGATTTGGCTTACCCGCTGTTTTACGTCGTACACTTCGCGCTCGCCGGCATCGGCACATTCTTCCTGGCGCGGCGCTGGGGACAGAGCCGCCAAGCCGCTTTCTTCGCCGGATTCGTCTTCGCCTTCAGCGGTCCCCTGCTGTCACTGGGCAATCTCTACAATCACGCAGCTTGCGCGGCTTGGATACCTTGGGCGCTGCTCGCCACCGACCGGGCCGTTCAAGGCGGAACGGAGCGGGACCACCCCTCAGTCCCCTCCTCACTGAGGAGGGGAGTAAGGGGTGGTCCCGAGATTCGCCTCTGGATTCTTCTCACCCTGGTTTTTTCCTTGCAATTTCTGGCCGCCGAGCCTTTCACACTCATCACCACTTTCGGTCTCTGTCTCGCTTATGCCTTGTACCTTCGAGGAACGCGGCGGCCTCTCATGTCTTCAGCCAACTTGCGGATCTTGACCGGGTTCGTGCTGGCCGGATGTCTGATGGTGGCTTTATGCGCGGTCCAATTCCTGCCTTCGGTGGAACTCTTGAGCCAATCGCGCCGAGGCGCCCAAGGCCTGCGCTACGGTGAAACATCGAACTGGTCTTTCCATCCACTTTTGCTGATGGAGATGCTGGTGCCGGACTTCTACGGGCCTGCCCTCACCTCACCAACAAAATGGAATGCCATGGTGGAAGACGGGAACAGCCCCTATTTCCTTTCAATTTTCACTGGATTCGTTCCGCTTTTCTTTGCGCTGGCCGGTTGGGCGCTAGGCCGGGACCGGCGCCGGAACTTCCTCGCCGGCTCGGCACTCCTGATCTTGGTGCTTTCCTTCGGGCACTTCACTCCGGTTTTTTCTCTCGCTTACTTGCTCGTTCCCTTGCTGACCCTGGTGCGATTCCCTGTCAAGCTGCTGGTGCCGGTGGTGATGCTGGTGGCCATTCTGGGCGGCTGGGGTCTGGACGCGCTCCGCCTGGGACCTAACCAGTGGAAGGCGCGGCGCAACCGGGCCCTTTATCCCCTGGCGATATTGCTGGCTTGTTCCTTAGCCATCTGCGCTGCCTCATGGCTGGCGCCGAAGCTCATTACTCTTCCCACCCAGTGGGCGCTCATCCGCCAGGGACACGCAAGCGCGGAAGCCGGGGGGATGGCGCATTCCCTTGCGGCCCTGTTCCGCATTTATGTCCCCGGGGTCGCCGGCTTCATTCTCTTTGGATTTCTGCTCGTACTCGGTCTTAGCCAAAACAAGATCTGGGCGCGCAAGGGTGCTCCCATTTTCGCTCTCCTGGGGCTGGCCCAGCTTGTCCAAGTGAATTACCAAGCTAATCCCAGCGTGCCGAAAGGCTTTTTCACGTATAAGCCCCAAGTGGTTTCTCACTTCCAAGGTTCAGCCGGGACTTACCGTGTTGCTTCCATGGCCAGACTCCCCACCGGGCAGCCCACTTCAGGTGAACTTCAGGGATATGTCAATTTTCAATCGATTCTCGGAGGGACCGAGCTCTCAGCACAGGCTCAAGGGACATTTCAAGAAAAGCTCCTTCTGGGAATGGGGTCAATGCTCGCGCAGGTTGAAGGAAGCCTCAACTTGGATGTTGAGCGTTCCCTGCCGCCATTTCTGTACGACGTTTGGATCTATATGCTTCGCCAGGCTCCCAACACTCTTCATATCGATTGCCTGTTGGGACGCAGCAATGTTAAGTATATCATTCGGCCAACCCGCCGTGATTCCGAGGGGGCAAGAGTTGTAGACGAAATCTTCAACGGCTCCCCGAAACCTAGCTATTTGTATGAGGACCATTACTTTGTGCCACGCGCCTACGTGGCGGGCACGTCTGTTTTCTCGACCAGCCCGCTCGAGACCCTGAGCCGAATGGCCTCGCCGGATTTTGATGCTCTGGGGAGCGTCATCTTAGCCGCAGACCCCGGCGACTCTCCGGCCGTGCACGGCTCGGGCCCGGCAGGGCAGGTCGAAATCACCGAGCACCAGCCCAATCGAGTGACACTAACCGCCCACCTTTCCCAACCGGGCTACGTCGTCCTGCTCGACCGCTACGATTCTAATTGGCACGCCAGCATTGATGGCCGGGAAGTACCGGTGCTGCGCGCCAATCAGATCTTCCGGGCTGTCTACACGCCGGCAGGTGCTCACAGACTGCGCTTCTACTATCATCAAAGTGGACTTTTGCCGGGAGCGATATTTTCCGCGTTGGCATGTATACTGCTGGCAGGGCTCCATTTCTTGAGGCCACTCGGAGCAGTCCCGCGTGGAGCATGAGCGCCTGCTCCACTGCGGTCTAATCCTGGAGATTTAAGCGGCGAGGTCTCGCGAGGTCCGCAAAGCACCGATGGCTCATTCTCAAAAGGTCGGCCTTGACGTGCGACGGGATGGCCCCTCCAGGCGACGTTGGGCGGCGGCGGGTATTTTCCTTGTGGCGCTCTCTGTCTACATTGTTTCCAGCCCCGGCCGAATCGACATGGTGGACGGCCAGATTCGTTATGATGTCGCCCAGAACCTCCTTAAATGCCATCACCCCTACCTGACCGACCCGGCACTGTTCCGCTCTACCGTGCTCGGCTGGGACGGATGCTTCTACTCACATTACGGCGCCGCGGCCTCCGTCCTAGCGCTTCCCCTGGTGTGGATCGGCAAGCATACCAGGAACCCGCTCGATGAGACGAGCCGCTTCCTGTTCTCGCTCAACTCCTGCCTCTGGGGAGCCCTCGCGGCTGTCGTTTTATATCTCTTCTACCTGGAGCTTAGTGTCCCTCCGCGAGCCGCCTTGGCCTGGACCATGGTCTCAAGCTTCGCCACTCTGCTCTGGCCCTTGTCCACCTCCACCTTCGACAATGCCCAGCATGCTTTTTTCGCCCTGGCTGCGGTCTTTCTGGCGTTTTTGAGCGCCAGACAAAGCTCGATTCACTTAGCACTGGTGGCAGGCGCTGTCGCGGGTATCCTGATCGTTTATCAGATGTATTTCATTATCCTCATGCCCGCTTTGGCGCTGGCAGTGCTGGCTGGGCCTGCCCACCAGGAGAGGGAGACCGACCTCAACCAAACGTCGAGGATTGGCACGCCACCCTCAGTGGGAGGCAGAGATCGGGTCTCGGCCCTCGTCAGGAGGTTTGAAACCGAAATCCGGGACCTTCTTTCATCCGACCCGGAAGCAGCGAAAAGGCGAGCGCGCTTCAAGTATTTCTTGGAGGCGGCCAGCCTCGGGCTTACTGTGGCGTGTGCCTGGAACATTCTCCGATTTGGGGGGCCGTTCAAGACCGGCCAGGTGGAGTTGATGGGACAGAGCGGCTACACTCCTTTCGGCAACCCACTGGCCGGACTTCTGACGCTAATGGTCAGCCCGGGGAAGAGCATCTTCCTGTACAGCCCACCCATCATCCTCGGGCTTGTGGGAATCCGGCGTCTCCTTCGCTCCTTCCCCTACCTGGGTTGGACGGTCATCCTTTCCAGCATCATCCTGCTCCTGTTTCTCTCCTCCATTTCCTTTGCCGGCGGCGATTGGTGCTGGGGGCCTCGTTACCTGACCCCTCTGGTCGCGCTCTGGGCGCTTGCCTTCCCCTTCGTTCCGGTCAGAAAGTTCACGCGCCGTTTGATAATCGGCGTCGTCACACTGGGATTCGTGGTTCAGCTTTTGGGGCTCTCGGTGGACCACCAGAGGTTTTTCCTCTACCGCTGCCTGCCGGATTATTTCTGGGTACACCCCTGGTCGTACTTCAGGACGAGTGCGTTGTTTGCGCGTCCCGCTGAGCTGATCTCAGTGATCCGCGATCCGGTCCCGGCCACCGCGAAATCGTTCTCCCCAAGTCCATACGGCGCGCTTGTGACCTACTGCATCTTCGGTACCTCGCCGGACATCCGCCGGAACGCCCGCACCTGGATGCGTAACTTTATGGTGTTCTACCTGGCCAGGCCTTGGCCGATTTGGATGTGGCACATCGATGGTTGCCGACGCCCCATCAGTGTGGCCACCTGGATGTCCGGATGCTTCGCCATGTTTGTTCTGGGAGTGGCCGTCATGTATCGAGGGTTGTAGGTGGCGGAGCATCTTTTCGCAGTCCAGGATCAGTTCTCGCCCCTCGCCGCGGAGTCTCCCACGACGTATTGACGCCGAGTGACCGGCGGAGCCTAGTTTACCCTGCGAACAATCCGCATCTGCTTCAAGACCTTTTCGGCATTGGAGAAGTATTCGGCGGGATGGGGCCGGGAGCGAATCCACTCCGCATATTGGGAAATGCCCTGCTCGACCGTTACGGTGGGATTCCAACCGAGGGCGCGAATCTTTGCATTGTCCGCGATGAGGTGACGCGAATCGGCGGGCCGATACTCTCCGGGGGTCGTCGGCTCGACAGTCGCTTTGTACGCCCCCCGCAGCAGGCAGGCAAATTCCAACATCGTAGTCCCTTTGCCAGTGCCCACGTTGAACACCTGGAAGTTCGCCTCCTCCCTTTCCATTACGAGGAGGTTAGCGCGCGCCACGTCCTTCACGAAGACGAAGTCACGCGTCTGCTGGCCGTCTTCGTAAAGAATGGGTGGCAGGTTGTTCAGCAGGCGCGTGGAGAAGATCGAGCAGACGCCGGTGTAGGAGTTGAAGAGCGATTGCCGCGGGCCGTAGGTGAGGGAGTAGCGCAGCGCTACGGCGGGCAGGCCCCATTCTCGTCCCAGCGCGAGCGTCAGCCGCTCTTCATAATACTTGCTGAGCGCGTAAAGGCTGTGGAGTTTCAGTGGCGCCTCTTCTTCGATTGGGATACCTTTAGTAGGCGACGAGCACCTCGGGCACTTCACCTCCCATTCCTTGCGCTCAAACTGCTCGACGGGCCTTGGGGCGGGATAACAGGGTCCACAATTCGGGCACTCGTACTTGCCCTCGCCGTACACAGCCTGCGAGGATGCCGTGACGATCTTCTGAATATTCAGCCGCTTAGTTCGGATGACCTCGAAGATGCGAGCCATGCCGCAGGCGTTCACGTCAGTCATCTTGGTGAGTTCCGGGGCGAAACCACCGTAGGCCGCCTGATGGAAAACCACATCCACGCCGGCGAGCGCGCGTGCCACGTCGTCCATGTTGCGCATGTCGCCCAACTGAAAGTCGGCGTCTTTCGGTATCCAACTCGGTTTGCCCTCCATATGGGTTGCGCGTTCGAGATTGTCGAAGATGCGTACTGCATAGCCCCTCTCGAGCAGCAGATCGACAATGTGCGAGCCTATTAGCCCCGCGCCCCCTGTAACCAGTGCCTTCATTGCTTCTCCACAATCCCGGCCAATCAGTCCTTGATTCCGAAGCGCAAAAAGAACAGCGGCTTCAAGTTTGTCAACCAGTCGCGAAGCCGGACTTTGGTGTACGACCGCTTTTTCGACGAGCGATAGATCTTCGAGACAGGAACTTCTTTGACGCGATACCGGAGGGCATTCACTTTATAGTGAAGGTAAAACTCGACCTCGTAGGAGTGTCCCAGCCATTCCTGCGCCCAACGGATCCGTTCGTCCCTCAGGATGGCCGTGCGGTAAGCACGGAAGCCATTCGTGCAATCCGTCAGGCGGCGCAGTAGGAACAGCGAGAACGTCCACGTAAAGAGCCGCATCGCCCACAGACGGTGGCGCGGCAAGCCCACGCTCTGGCCTCCGGGAAGAAATCGCGAGCCTTGCACATAATCCGCTTCACCGGCGCGAAGGGGCGCTAAGAGACGCTCGATCTCCGCCGGATCGTCCTTGCCGTTGCCGGCCATGATAACAAAGGCGTCGAATCCCCTTTCGAGTGCGTAGTGGTAGGCCGTGCGGATAGCGTCGCCGCAACCTTGCCGGGTCGAGTGACTCAGCACGGTACAGTAGGAATACTGGCGCAGAATCTCCCCCGTCCGGTCCGTGGAGCCGTCATCAACGGCCACCACTTCCTGGATGACCCCCGCCTCGAGAACCGGCTTGAACCGCTCCAGCAGCAGGCCAATCTGGTCCTGCTCGTTGCAAACCGGAAGGAAGGCGATGACTCGGCTGTCCATGCTTTAGCGGGCGCGCGGCCCTGGACCTGGCAGTCTCCTCAGTACGCGTGCCGGATTCCCGGCGACCACCGTGTGGGGCTCCACGTCGCGCGTCACGACGCTTCCGGCGCCCACCATCGCGCCCTCTCCGATGGTGACGCCACAAAGAATCACCGCACCGCTGCCGATCGAAGCGCGCCGGCGGACACGCGTCGGGACCGCCTTCCAATCGGCGTCGGACTTCAGTTTCCCGCTGGCAGTCACCGCGGCGGGATAGCGGTCATTGATGAATACGACATGGTGCCCGATGAAGCACTCGTCTTCAATCGTCACGCCTTCACAGATGAAGGTGTGCGATGAAACCTTACAGTTCCTTCCCACGCTAGCCTGCTTCTGGACTTCAACGAAGGCTCCGATCTTTGTGCCGTCGCCAATGGTGCAACCGTACAAGTTGACGAACCCGAAGATCTTCACACCCCGTCCGAGCTTGACGTCCGGCGCGATACGCGAAAACTCCGAGCTGGGGCGCAAGCACTTCATACAGGAATTCCCTTACCATCGGCGGCGAGCGAGTGAGCCGCGGCTTCGAGCAACCGCACGACCATCAATCCCGCTTCGGCGTTGGTCCACGGCATCTTCTTCAAGCGGACGCACTCGACGAAATGCTCGCACTCGGTGGAAAGCGCCTCGCGGAATTCCAGCTTGGGCGCCCACATGTCGCCGGTGCGATAATCCACGAGCGTCCCGTAGATGCTTTCCCGCGTCGTGACCGTGACGCCGGCGTCGTAGACACGCACCTTCTCACTCGGCTCCATGTCGTTATAAACCAGCATGCGGCGGTCCCCGCCGATCAGCACCTGGCGAATCTTCACTGGAGATAGCCAGTTCACATGCATATGGGCGATAAAGTGGTTGGCGAAGCGCACCGTCAGGTAAGCCATGTCCACAAAGCCACTGCCGGTGTGATCGGAGCCTACTGCCGAAACGCACTTGGGACGCTCCTTGACGAGATGCATCAGAATGGAGAGATCATGCGGCGCCAAGTCCCACAGCACGTCGGTGTCGTGTTGGAAGAGGCCCAGGTTCACGCGAACCGAGTCGAAGTAGTACAAGCTCCCCAGTTCGCCGACATCGATGATCTCTTTGATCTTCCGGACGGCGCCGGAGTAGATAAAGGTGTGATCGACCATCAAGACCAGCCCCTTTTTCTGCGCCAAAGCCACCAACTCTTCGCCCTCCCGGATGCTCGCCGCCATGGGCTTTTCGACTAGGACGTGCTTACCGTGCTCCAGGGCTGGCTTGACCAGGGAATAGTGCGTGGCGAGCGGTGTGGCGACAACCACCGCGTCCACCGTCTCATCTCTGAACAGGTCGTCAGCATTTGCGGTGACGTTGATCAGGGGATGGCGCTTCTTCGCCAGGTTACGGCGCTCCGCGCGCAGCTCAGCGCACCACACAACCTCGACCCCCTCGGTCTGGGTAAGGTTGCGTACTAGGTTCGGACCCCAATAGCCGAATCCAATGATGCCGACACGCATACTCCCCCTTCAGCCTGGAAGATCCCAGGTATGCGAAAACAATATGATATGTCCATCACTTTCGCAAGCATACAAAAGTGCTGAAAACCCGTGCACAAACCTCATTAGAGCCGTCAACTTGCGACAACCCTCCGTCCTCTGCACTTGGGAAAGGGACGAAGACCCGCTCCGAAAAACAGACTTCGTGTCTCTTGACAGGCCGTCAGGAATAGGCTAGAATTGTAAGTTGAGGTCTGGGCAGGGGGCCGCGCTCTGCCGGAAAGAAGATACTCCCATGCTGCTGCTCTTCCCCCCACCCGGTTCGGCAATGGCCCGATGGCACGGCGAGAAATCCTACCGATTCGCCCGCCGCGCCAGGGACAAGAGGCCTCGCGTTTTCCGCGACTTCGTTCGCAAAATGTGGCTGGCCCGAACCGTTTTGAACAAGGCACAACGAAAAGAAGAAGAAATTCCTTTTTGAAGGAACAATGCCGGAATGTTGTTGAAAACAATGAGCCAACGTGGAACGACCCGGGGTCTAAGCCGGAATGTCTATGAAAACACAGGTGGTTAGCTCGATAAAGCGGGAATGTTATTGAAAACACAGGTAGTTAGCTTGATCCCCAGACCATACGCGGCTGCTTGCTTACGTTGGTCCCTCCTCCCTCCCCACGACGCTGGCGAGTTGTTCAGCAGCATAGCACACCTGCTCATCGGTGATCTCAGGAAAGAACGGCATACTCAAGACTCGCTCGCAGGCGCGCTCGGCATGAGGAAATTTGCCGGGTCCAAATCCTAGCGCCGCGAAGGCGGGCTGCAAATGCACGGGACGTGGATAGTGGATGGCAGTGTAGACGCCGCGCGCTTCGAGAGCCGCGCGCACCTGATCACGCCGCTCGACGTAAACCACGAAGAGGTGGTACACACTTTCATCGCGCGGATCATCGCATGGAATCTCCACCTTGGCGCCCTGCAAGACACTGCGGTAGAGAGCCGCGATTGCTTTGCGCCGCGCGTTCCATTGTTCCAGACGCTTCAGCTTGACCCTTAAGACGGCGCCTTGGAATCCCTCCATGCGGTAGTTGTAGCCGATTCTGGCATGAGTGTAGGGGCCGGTCTGGCCGTGGTTGCGCAGGGCGCGCGCCAGTTCAGCGGCTCCTGCCTCATTCGTCGTGAGCGCTCCACCTTCTCCATAGGCGCTCAGATTTTTGCTGGGATAAAAACTGAAGGCCGCCGCATGCCCAATGCTTCCCACTCGTCTGCCCCGGTAACGGGCGCCATGGGCCTGGCAGGCGTCTTCGACAACCGCCAAGCTGTGCTTGTGCGCGATTTCCAAGATGGGGGCCATGTCGGCAGGGCGGCCGTACAAATGAACCGGCAGGATCACCTTGGTCCGCTCCGTGATGGCCGGTTCGATCAGGGCGGGATCCAGATTCGCCGTCTTCGGTTCGACGTCCACAAACACCGGCTTGGCGCCGGCATAGCAAATGGCCTCGGCGGTGGCGATGAACGTGCCGGGGGTGGTAATCACTTCGTCGCCCGGCTTCACTCCCAAAGCCAGCAAAGCCAGGTGCAAGGCGCTGGTGCCGGAGTTCACGGCGACACAGTATTTCACTTCACAATAGGCGGCAAATTCCTTCTCGAACTCGCTGACCTCTTCGCCCAGAATAAATGCTGCGCTGCTGCACACTCGGTCCAGAGCCTCCCTGATCTCATCGCGAAGGCTCGAGAACTGTTTCTTCAAATCAAAATAGGGAACAAGCATGCGGATTCTCCGGAAGACATTCGAGGAGTCGAGAGTCGAAGGTCAAAAGTACAGTCGACAGTGGACAGTCGAAAGCCAAAAGTACACAGACTGGAAATGTGCGCCACAGCATCCTGACTCCGGCTCGTCACTCGTCACTCATCACTGTTCTACGGCCGTGGTACGTAGATATGACACTCGGGAGCATTGAACGCCTCGAGGTAGTAGCGATCTATGGCATCCAGCACCTCGTCCGGGAACCGCGCGCTTGGCTTCTGAGTGGCGGGAGTGTCGGTTTGGATAGCTCCATATTTTCTCCCAGCGATCTGTTGCACTAGTTGGTTGTTCTGCCCTCCACGTCTCGCCCCGATGCTGAGGGCAAACGGACTGACAGTGTACGGCTTGCCCGCGTCGTAGCACAGAATCAAGCTCTCACAGATGGCAGGTCCCGGTTGTGCGGCCAAGAATGAGACCTCCTGGTTAAACAGCCTCTGCCGCAAGGGCAAGTCGGAAAGCATTTTCGGCATGGTGAGGCCCCGCGGCACATATGCCATAATCACCATCGAATAAAGCAGGACAGGGACCAGAAATCTCCATCGTCCGCCCTTCCCCAAACTGGGGATGGGAGCTTTCCACAACGAATCCAGGCTAGCACCCATAATGATCGACATGGCAAAAAAGTTGTCGAAAAAAGTGTTGACGTTGACCCCCGTGCCCCCGGCAAATGCCACGCCAATCAGCAGCGAGGAGAAAAAATAGAAAGAAATCACGCGCGCCTGCCGGTTTTCAAGCTGCCAGATTGACCAGAAGGCAGAAACAGCAAGCGGCAACCCTTGGGCAGAATAAAACGAGAAAAACGCTCCGCGTGCGCTCTCAAGCGAATAAGGTCTTGGACTCCACATGGTAGAAATGAAGGAAGGACCACCCACCAGCATGTTGACCGCGATTGACAAAGCCAGGAAAAACATCCCAAAAACGATGAATCGAGCGGCTTTACCCAGGGAGGTTATGGAAAGGTCGGAGAGCACCGAAATGGGAGCCGGGAGGAGATTGTGCTTAATGTTGCCTGCCAGAATAAATAGAGAGGTGATCCCCGCAACCCGTCGCGTGCTCGGAAGATCTCCCAAATAAAGCCACAAGCCGAAAAGGACAAATGGTTGTGCCAGCATTTGCGGATCATCCACGCCCACGTAAAGTGGCATTCGTGAACAAAAGAGGCCAAGACAAAACGCGCCGCCAAGAACCGCGGGCCTCCAACCGCCCGTCAACTTCTTAACAATCAGCGATACCAGAACGCATGAGACAAGCAGTGCGAGGAGAGAAAGCAAACGGCCCGTCAATAAGTAATCACCAATAACATGCGACACATAGCCAACCAGGTAAAATGAGAAGAATGGATAACCGGCCCTGATCCCGCCAGGCTTAGCAGGGTACAAGTCGCGATGCTGCATCGCCGCCTGGGTTATGTAAACGTTCCAACCTTCGTTGTAGTTGATTTCGTAACGATAGAAGGCTCGGACTAACGGGTAGTAGAAGGCAAGGAGAGAAAAAGCCAAAAGCATTGCCAACGTAATCCACACCAGGGCTTCGGGTATGGAGAAGGTTTCTCTCGAGCGCGGGGCCTCTGCCTGCTCAGGCGAGCGATCGGTTTTGGGAATTACGGCTGAGTTTCTGTACTTATGACCACGTGCCATGTGCTTTAACCGGGACTGAGAGTGCAAGCGACCCTCAAAGCATTACGCGACAAAACCAAAATCCCATAGCAACTTCTCAGGTGTGGCGATTATACTACCGACCACCTCGACTTGCGATCATAGGGCTTGCGGCTGCGATCCAGGCCGTGTGGAGCGGGAATTGGTTAAAGCAGGCTGCGCAAAAACCTTTCCAAACTGTCATTCCGATCCGTCAGCCCGTCAGTTGACGGAAGAGGAATCTCGCCCTGAGTGCTTTCGAGACAATGCGCGATTCCTCGTCGTCCCGATCAGATCGGGACTCCTCGGAATGACAAAACAAATGGGCTTTTCCACAGTCTGCCAAAGCTAAGGCTGTCCCTTGCTGGGGCTCGCTTCTGAATGGATTTTGGGAATTTGTGTGTTAGACTCTCTCCGCTATGATCTCGATCGTGCTTCCCACATACAATGAAGCCCAGAGCATTCAGGAAGCCCTGCGCCGAGCCTCGGAAGCCTTGCGGAAGGCGGGGGAAGAGCACGAGTTGATTGTGGTGGACGACTCCAGTCCGGACCGCACCGCCGACTTGGCGGAGGCCTTGGCGAGGGAGATTCCGGTAAGAGTTTTGCGGCGGCCGGGACGACAAGGGCTCGCCACGGCTGTGGTGGCTGGCTGGAGCATCGCCAAGGGAGACGTGTTAGGCGTCATGGATGCCGACCTCCAGCATCCGCCCGAGGTTCTGACGCACCTCGTGGGGGCGCTCCGCAACCATAACGCGGACGTGGCGATTGCCACCCGTTCGGGTCCAGGCGGAGGCTCAGCGGAAGATTGGTCATGGATGCGGCGGCTGAGCTCGTGGACCGCGAGGCACCTGGCGGCGTGCGTGCTTCCCCGGACGCTGGCCAACATCAGCGATCCCATGTCCGGAATGTTCCTGGTGCGCGCCCGATCGCTCGAGGGAGTCAGGCTTCAACCCACGGGATATAAGATTCTGCTCGAGGTTTTGAGCAAGGCTCATTACCGCGACCTGGTGGAAGTTCCCTTTGTCTTTCAAGCCCGGAGCCTGGGAAGTTCCAAGCTTGGCATGCGTGAGTGGGTGCAATATCTGGCTCACCTGGGACGGCTGGCCCGCTCCACCGGTCAACTGCGGGGTTGGATGCGTTATGGGGCGGTGGGTTTTACCGGGGCAGTGGTGAACGTGGTGGTTTTGACGTTTCTGGCGGAGCGCTGCGCCTGGCCGATCGGTTGGGCACTGGCGACCGCTATCCTGCTCGCCTTGCTGAACAACTTCTTCTGGAACTGGCTTTTCACCTTTCGTACTTCGCAAGCCCCCGCCGCGGAGCCTCGAGCGGGAGTCCTCGGACGGTTGGTTCATTACGGGAAGGTCTGCACCACGGGAGTGGCGCTTAATGCATCGCTGACCCTCTTGCTGAATTGGCGAGGAGTGCCGCTCCCCTTGGCGTCCACCGCCGGTGTGACGCTGGGGGGCGCCTGGAACCTCTTCTTCAACGTGCCGGCCATTTGGCGCAGTTGGGATTCGTCACCTCCGCGTAGCCACGGCTCGGCGTGGGACGTCTCCGGCCACCGTGAGCTGGTTTCGGTCGTGCAAAATTCCTCCTCGCGCCGAAAGGGTGAAACAGGCGGCGGGCGGTAATGTGTGCGCACACCACCCCTTAATCCCCTTCTACTGAGGAGGGGATTAAGGGGTAGTGCAGATTCGATATAGTTATGACTAGGCAGGATGGTCCCATGTCCATCGCGTGCTCGATGGGAATTATGGCGTTTAACGAAGAGGCCAACATCGGGCGGATGCTCGAGGCCGTAGTTTCGCAGCGGTTGGCAAAAGTAACCCTGACGGAGATTATTGTCGTCGCCAGTGGCTGTACTGACCGCACCGAATCCATCGTGCAAGATTGGGCGAAACGGGAGCCCCGGATTCGCCTCATCGCGCAGGCGCAGCGAGAGGGTAAGGCTTCAGCGACCAATAGCTTTCTGACCCAAGCACGGGAGAAGATCGTAGTGCTTTGCTGCGCCGATCTGCTGCCCACAGCGCACGCCATTGAAGAACTGGTGGCCCCTTTAGCCGACCCAGCGGTTGGAATGACCACTGGACGACCGGTGCCCGTTAACGACTCCGGGACCTTTATGGGGTTTGCCGCGCACCTGCTGTGGGAATTGCATCACCAGATCAACCTGCGCAGCTTCAAAGCTGGCGAGATGATCGCATTCCGCAATATCTTCCAGCGTATTCCTTTCCATACGTCGGTGGACGAAGCAAGCGTGGAACCGGTAATTCGAGGCCAGGGTTATGAGGCACGCTACGTGCCGACGGCCATCGTCTACAACAAAGGTCCGCTGACGGTCGCCGATTTTCTGCGCCAGCGCCGGCGCATTTTTGCCGGACATCTGGCGGTGCGCCATACGCTCGGCTATACCGTAAGCACTATGAGCGGCTGGAAAATACTGCGCGTCTTACTGCCAAGACTTGATTGGCGACCCCGTCCCTTCCTCTGGACATGGGCAGTGGCGGCGCTGGAGGTGTACGGGCGGCTGCTGGGCAGACGCGATTACAAGAAACGTCGTTGCCACCCCGTCTGGGAAATCGCCAAGACCACGAAAGATCTCAAAGCAAGGATATAGTGGCGACATGAATTCAATGGCCGGCGTTTTGCTTCGAGTGCCGTTCTTCAAGCTCTACCGCCAGTTTGGCTGGCCTCGCATGCTGCCGCTCAACCTGACTCTCTCCCCTTCTCCTAAGTGCAATTCGCGTTGCCTCACCTGCAATATCTGGGTGAAGCGCGAGAATGAACTGACTCTGGAAGAATGGGATAAGGTGTTGGCTTCCTTGGGCCAAACCCCGTTTTGGTTCACGATCAGTGGCGGGGAACCTATGATGTACCCGCAGGTAGTGGAGCTCGCCCAATCGGCCTACAAACATTGCCAGCCGCGTGTCATCAACATCCCTACCAACGGAATCCTACCTACCATCCCTGAGAAAGTGGAGCGCATTGCGCGGTTATGCCCCAAGAGCCAGGTCATTATCAACCTATCGTTGGACGGAGTGGGGGAGAAACATGACTTCATTCGTGGCTTCCCGGGCAATTTCAAGAAATTCGAGCAGCGCCTGGAGCAACTGCTTTCCTTGCGCCATCAACTGAACAACCTGACGATAGGAATCCACTCGGTGGTTTCGGTTTTCAATGTGGACCACCTGGACGAAATCATTGCCTATGCCGACCAGGCGGGGGCCGACCAGTTCATCACCGAGATTGCAGAACCTCGGGTGGAGCTGGACACCGTGGGGTTGCCGATAACGCCCAGCGCGGAGAGCTACGCTAGGGCCATAGATCGCCTCATCGCCTACGTGGAGAGCAAACGTTTCACGGGAATAGCCAGGATCACCGAAGCTCTCCGAGTCGAGTACTACAAGTTGGTCAAGCGGATCTTGGAGGAGCAAGACCAGGTGATCGCGTGCTACGCCGGTTGGGTCAGCGCCCACATCTATGCGGACGGGACGGTCTGGCCCTGTTGTGTGCGCGCCGATAACCTGGGCAATTTGCGCGATCACAACTATGATTTCAAGGAAATCTGGTTTGGCGAGAAGATGCAAGAAGTGCGCGGGAGCATCGCGGCGAAGGAGTGTCATTGCCCACTGGCCAACGCCTCTTACACTAACATGTTGCATGACATCGGGACTCTGGCGCGGGTAGGCGCTAAGCTTTTGCGTTCCGGGAACAGGACCCGCCAAGTTGCCGTCGGTGTTCCGCGGCCGCTGACATCTAGAGCGGCGACGGCTCGGCAGAGCGCCGGGGAGTGAGGCGTCGTTGCATAGTGACCATTTCATTCTCGAGTCGGCACCCCCTCACCCCCTCGGGGGAGAGGGTGGCGCGCAGCGCCAGGTGAGGGGGGTTGTCCAGCGACCAATGCGATACTTATTTCGGGACGACTCCTAAGATTACTGGGGGAAGTGGATGGCGTTCGATTGGTTGAACAGACTCCAGCACCGACTGAAGAGGGATCAGGACTATGCCGAGAAAACCTTGGCGGCCTACCGCTTGGGCATGATGGCCAAGGGTTCCATCGTGGGCGTGCGGATTCTAACGGCGCCGAATTGTTGCCATGCGGCTCAGAAGCTGCCCGCTGGCAAGGTATACCATCCTGACCAGGCTCCACTTCTGCCCTTGCCAGACTGTCCCCAGGCCCACTGTTGCGGATGCCTTTACCGTCCTGTGATGACTTATCAGGAAGCAGACGTATAGGAGATATGCGCATAAAACCGCTCATCGTCGTGGTGGGCGCAGAAGGGTTCATCGGCGGCCACTTGGCAGAAGCCCTTCAAGCCAAGCGAGTGGTCTATGGCCCCTGGCGAGATGGTGACCTCAATATCAACCAAGCAGAAGGGCTTCTCAGGAGAGCCGATGTAATTATCAACGCCGGCGGTTTTCGAGTGCGCCCCGGTCTAGGTTACGCCGATTATCAGCGCTCGCATCAGGGAGCAACCTCTGCTTTTGTGCCATGGATTCAAAAGGGAGCGCTCTTGATTCATATATCGAGTCCTTCTGTGCTGGGCAAATCGAAAGATCAAAAGTTAGGCAACCAAACAGCGCCAAACCCAAGAGCATTCCCCTGCCCGGCCTACGCCCTGGCAAAACTTGAAACCGATCAGTTCCTCCAAAGAGCCGCTACAGAAGGTGGGTTTCGGGTAATTTTTCTGCGCCCCTCCGTTGTTTATGCTCTGCGCGGGGAGGGTATGGTAGATACTCTCCTCCGCTTGGCAAAACGTGGTGTCATTCTGCACCTCTATCCGCGGAACGCTCGTCATCACCTGTGTGCCATGAGAGTACTCATCGAGGTGGTCCGTCGCGTGATCCACCACCAAAATCTGCCTGATATGAGTTGCCTTGTGGTCGCTAATCCTTATACGGTCACCAGTCGGGAATTGGAGGCGATGATTCGTCGGCATCTGACGAAAAAGAGTTTAACTCTGCCTATTCCCGTTCCTTTGGTGAGCAGGCTCTTTCGCCTCTCCTTTCATTCCAGGATTCCAAAGCTCGATCTTCCGACCTGGGGGGAAATCCTCGGCGTGCTGAATCTCGATACGGTTTACGACCCGTTTGAGACCTTCCGCCTTCTTGAGATTGACCCGGCGGAGTATTCACTGGAAAAGACCTTACTGCCTTTGATCCAAGAGGCGCTTCAGGGATGAAACAGATTTTGCTGGTGGGCGGCGCGGGGGGCCTGGGTGGCGCGTTGGTCAAGAGGTTGCTTGACCACCCGTACCAGCTCGTGGTCGCCGGTAGAACCAGGCCGGACGACGCGCGGCTTCAGAAGTTCTATCCCATCGACGCCAGAAGCGTTGACTGGCGGTCATTTTACCTGACCGTTGAGAAAGACGCCGCTGCGCGCATCAGTGCGGTGATTTTCGGGGCAGGCGCTGCCGTTTTTGGGAAAACAGTTTCGGTTCCATTGGAGCGCGCGCGCCAGACCTTCGAGTTGAATTTTTGGGGATGCACAACAGCCGCAAGCGCTGCCGCGGAATACTGGGACAAGGAGAATCAGGAGGGGAAATTCATAGCCATTCTCTCCCTTGTCGCGCGTCGGGCTGTTCCTTTCGAAGCGCACTATTCCGCAAGCAAGGCAGCCGCGGCGCGTTTTCTGGAGTGTTTGCAACTGGAATACGGCCACAAGAAAATTCAATTCATATGCGCATTTCCGGGGCTGCTTAGAACGCCGTTCCGCCGTCGTGCCGAGTGGTATGGAATTGAGCCCAGCTTCGTTGATGAGGGTGCAGAAGTTCAAAAGACGGCGCAGGCAATTGTCGACCTGCTTGAGGGCAAACGAAGGACGAGAGTAATCGGGTGGCGTGAACGCAGTATCGATCTTATAGACCGCCTGATGCCGGAACTCTATGATTGTGCTGTGCTACGGCCGCGGGTCAAGAGAATGCTGAAGTAGGGCGGAATTCGTCAGTTGAGGGTTTCCGCCACGGGGCGAGCGCCGCTTCGTGCCTATATAACGCGCAACATCTTCGCGGCCCGGGAAGAAGTTGAATGCTTATGCTCGCAAGGTGTTCGAAGAGAAGGCGGGGAAATGCAGGTGCTTGTGACAGGGGCGGCCGGCTTCATCGGCAGCCACCTCGTTGATGTGATACTCGAGCGTGGTGACTTCGTGCGCGCCCTCGTGCGTCCGGGCGAGGCCACGGACCGATTGAGACGTGCCGGGGTGGACATCTGCATTGGCGACCTGTGCGATCGTGCCTCGCTGGAAGCGGCGGTCGGCGGGATGGACCGGGTCCTGCACTGCGCCGCTTCCATCAAAAGGGCCCGAAACGAACTCGGCTTCTCCCCCAAGACCAACTCGGCTGAAGGAGTGCGTCGGAGCGTGGCTTGGTTTCTCGAGAAATATCACGCAAGCGGTACGGGAGGGCGACGATGATCGCTACTCTGGTCACAGGGGCAACTGGCTTCCTTGGGACCCACCTTGTGGCAGCGTTGCACGCGCGCGGTTACGCCATACGAGCGCTGGTCTTGCCTGCTGAGGATACGACCCAGCTCGAGCGGGAAGGAGTCGAGGTCTACCGCGGCGACGTGCGCGAGCCAAAGACTCTCGTCCAACCGATGCGTCATGTGGACACGGTGTTCCACTTGGCGGGGGTGCACGGACTGTGGCGTCCCAAGCAGGACTACTACTCTATCAACGTGGTTGGGACTGAGCACGTATGCCGGGCCGCCCTAGCAGCCGGTGTTCGTCGCCTCATCCACGTTAGTTCCTGGGTGGTCTACGGCATGGGGCTAGGCCGGCCAGTGGATGAGAGCTTTCCTCTCAGGCCTCTCTCCGACACGTATGCAATGACTAAGGCGAAATCTGACGAAGCCGTGCAGCGCTTTATTGCTCAGGAGCACTTGCCCGGCGTAGTTATTCGTCCAACCACGATATTCGGACCCGGCGATAGGGTGAACTTGAAGAGGATGGCCGACCGCCTGAAAGCCGGTAAGGTGGTCATCATCGGATTCGGACGCAACGCGATTCCATTTGTATACGTCAGCGACATCGTTGACGGCCTGCTGTTGGCGGCCAGCCAGGAGTGCGCCGCGGGGCAGATCTATAACCTGGCCAACGATCGCCCGCTTACTCAGGAGCAATTCTGGCGCGCCTTAGCGGAGGAAATTGGCGCCAAGCCACCGCGCCTCCATGTGCCCTACCATCCTCTTTATGCGCTCGCCTGCTTGGCTGAGAGGGCCGTTTCCTCGCATGCTCCCCGACGTCAGCCCCTGGTCACGCGCCTGGGCGTCAAGCTGTTCGGCAGCGATAACCGGATCGTCGTTGATAAGGCGCGGCGTGAACTCGCCTACGAACCCCGCGTAAGCCTGCGAGAGGGCATACGCCTGGGCGCAAGCTGGTATCTACGGCAAGCAACCTCGCTCGCCACCGATCCCTCCGCGGCCATAGGTATGCCCGAAGGGATATGAAAGCCTGGCTTTATTATGCGTGTTTTTATCACTGGCGCCACGGGCTTTCTCGGGGGAGCCTTGGCGCGAGCCTTGGCGCGGGAGGGCGCCGAAATCCACGCCCTGGCGCGGCCAACCTCCGACCGCAGCGCTTTGGATGGGGTCGCAGTCACCTGGCACGAGGGTGACGTGACTGTGCCAACCAGCCTGAGCGGTGTCATGGCGGGGGCCTCCTGGATCATTCATGCCGCCGGCCGGCTGGGCGAGGCCGGTGTTTCGGAGCGGGTATACAACCGGCTTCACGTGGATGGGGCCCGCAACGTGATGGCGGAGGCTCTGGCGACGCGGAGTCAACCGCGCGTGCTGCACGTGAGCAGCCTCGGAGTTCTGGGACCGAACAGGGGAGGCCCAGGGGCGGAAGACGCACCTTTTGGACCTACCAACTCCTACGAGCGGAGCAAGGCTGCCGCCGAACAGGTAGCTCTGGAATTTGCTTCGCGAGGTTTACCCGTTGTCATCTGCCGACCCGGATTCGTTTACGGGCCGGGTGACCGGCATGTTCTCGGATTGTTTCGCGCCGTGCGCCGCGGCCGGTTCTTCTTCATTGCTGGTGGCCGGCACTTTTGCCACCCAACCTTCATTGCCGACGCGGTCGCTGGCATGCTGTTGTGTCTGCGCGGCGGGCGTTCCGGGGCAATCTACCACATCACCGGCCCACGTCCGGTGACCTTCCGGGAGTTGGGCGAAACCATTGCCACTGGCTCTGGCGTGCGGCCGCCGTGGATCAGCGTCCCCCGCTGGGCCGCCATGCTGGGGGCAATAGGGTTCGAGGTGCTGAGGCGGGTGAGCGGCTGGAAACCCCCACTGAGCCGGACGGGGGTGGCCTTCTTCAGTGAAGATCGCACATATTCCTGGCAAAGAGCCCATGACGAACTGGGTTACACGCCTGAACACGATCTGCCCAGCGGCGTGGCCCATACCATCGCTTGGTATCGTCAGCAGGGGTGGTTGTAACAGGCGGCGGAAGAACCCCTGCAAGCTGTCATTCCGAGCGGAGCCCTGGACGGGACGGTTCAGGACGGAGCGAGGAATCTCGCCCTGAGCCTTTTCAACCCAGTGCGAGATCCCTCGTCAGACCCAACCTCCACTTGATGACCTCCACAACCCCTGGACCTGGGTGGGAGTTTGCGGGTACTCTGACTCTTAGTGGGAAGTGGGGTAACGCTTGGAGAGGCGAGCGCATGAATGAACACCTTGCGTGCGGAGCGGCGAGACCCGCCGTGACGGTGGTAATTCCCACCTTCAACCGCGCTGCGGTAATTGTCCGGGCGATCCGGAGCGTTCTGGGTCAAACCTGCCAGGATTGGGAACTCATCGTGGTTGATGACGGCTCGACTGATGGCACGGAGCAAGTGGTAAGGGGCTTTTCAGATAACCGGTTCCAGTACATCCGTCACGACCGAAACCGTGGCGCGAGTGCGGCGCGAAACACCGGCATTCGCTGCGCTCGAGGAGAATATGTCGCCTTTCTGGATTCGGATGATGAGTGGCTGCCAGAAAAGCTCGAGAAAGAGCTCGAGGTCTTTCGGAGCTCTGACCCTGAAGTCGGGCTTGTTTATACAGGCAAAGTGATGCTGGACGAAGGGGGCCGAGTTCTGGAGACACGTTTGGCCGCAAGGTCCGGATGGGTATATGAAACGCTGCTGGACGGAAACTTCCTCGGGTCCTGCTCGCGGGTAACGGTAAAGAAGCAAATTCTGGACAGGGTCGGGGGGTTCGATGAAACGCTCGTGGCCCATCAGGACTGGGATCTTTGGCTGAGAGTGGTGAAAGCCTGTAAAGTAGCTAGCGTTGCATCGAGTATGGTCAAGCGGCATCTGGGCTGCGATCAGATCACCGGGAGCCTGCGAAGGATCTGCGAGGGCCGGGAGCGAATCTTACAGAAGTATCGCGGTGAAATGAAGCCTCGCACCCTGGCAAAACAACTTGCTGTCGTCGCCCTGCTGCTCTTCAATTACGATCCTCGCCGGGCGCGCGCGCTGGCTTGGGAAGGCCTCCGGTTTCGGCCGCTCCAGCCTTTGCTTGTGGCAGGCGTGGCGGCCTCCCTTCTTGGAATGGACTCCTACCGCCGGCTGTTTAAGAAGCTGGCCAAGTGGCGACAAAGATCCTACCTAGGCCAAGCAAGGATATAGGATCGTCGGTGGAAGTAAAACGAAAGGTGGAGCAGCGCGCTCGGAAAGGATGACCCGAAGCCGTGACTCAGCTCACTCTTGATGATGCTGGCAAGTACTTATTTGCACGCACCGTGGCCTGGAACCTAGTGCAGAATGCCGCGGCAGCGCTCGGCTGGGGGATAACCTCGTACCGCATCCCGACAAGAATTGGAACGTTGCGCGCTGTCCGCAAGCTCAATAGTCGCCTGGAAATGAGTATTACGCCACTGGAAGCCGTGCAGCTAATCTCGCTTGTGCGCGCCACGGCAAAGCTCGGTGGTTGCATGGCGGAAGTGGGCGTCTATCGCGGTGGGACCGCACACCTTATCCGTGAAGCGGACCCCTCCCGGTCTCTTCACTTGTTCGACACTTTCGAAGGCCTGCCGGAGCTCACCGCCAGCGACACGCCGGTCCGCTCGGGCCGCTTCCGGAAAGGGCGATGCGCGTACCCTCTGGAGAACGTCAGGAAGTCCTTAGCCGATTGTGAAGGAGTGCATTTCCATAAAGGGATATTCCCGGCAAGCGGAGAGGCCGTCAAAGATGAGAGGTTCTCCTTCGTCCACGCCGATGTTGACCTCTTCTCGAGCACGCGGAGTGTCTTGGAGTTTTTTTACCCACGCATGGTTCGCGGGGGCATCATCGTCTCCCACGACTTTGCAACCGCCCGCGGGGTGCGCGAGGCTATGGAGGAGTTCTTCAAGGATCTGCCAGAGCCGGTGATCGAACTGGCGGGAGACCAAGCCATGGTGGGCAAACTATAAGACTTAATGCGCGTCTTCCTTATCGAGGCCCATCTAGACAAGTGCCGTCGGTTCGGCCAGCCGCGAAAGCTTTGGTGGGTTCTGGCGCCAGCGTGCGTACGCTTGGGCCCAAGTCGAGGACACCACAGCGCCGTTCAATGGTTCCCCCGTCCATGGCTTGAAGAAGCCGCAAAGTGCACAGAAGGTCCGTAACTCCTCGATCATGGGGTCGTCAGGTCTTGGCAAGATCTTTCGGCCCAGGCCCAGCCCGAAGATGCGGTCGATGCCTCCCGCGACAACGCACGGATAGTAACCGGAGGGCGTTACTCCCAATCCGCACAACCACGTAACGTAGCAGCCATTTGAAAAGTCCGTTCCCTCGTACCCGTCGACGTCCACCGGCGCCACATTGAAGGTCTGAAAGCGTGGCTGGACCCTTGTTGTCTTCGCCGTGTTCTTAACCTGCACGCCTGGAGGCAAAAGCGAAAGTACCTTGTTCACGCGCTCGCCATATCCGTTGGTGTTCAATAGAACTCGGGCTGCGGGAAAGTATCTGGCGCGATAGTCAAGGATCAGATTCATGATCTCTACAACCTGCGGATGATTCGTGGGCTCTCCTCCGGCAACGCTGATACGCCTCCATCGGACTCCACTCGCCCGGCTCTCTTCCAGGAAATGCTGCACCTGCTCCAAGGACATGCGCTCGTTACTGGGGGCCTGCTCGCAGGAGCGGCTACAGTTGTAGCACCTCAGGTTGCAGGAATAGGTGATGTCCATCGACACCCGGTTGCCACTCCGCGGCCATCTTCGCCCCAACAGGCGCGTCGGCAGTGGCTTGACTCGCCACAGAAAAAGCCCGGTACGCCTTCGTTCGGAGGCCTCACGGACCCTGCTGCGGAGCGATGCGGGCAGGAGGAATTCCACGTAGTGATGCTTGTGGAAATGCCTCCAAAGCAACTCCCCCCACCTGTGCAGCCAGGCAGGCGTGTGCGGTTCAACGTACTTGAAATAGGAGTGGTAACCGATCATGCCTACCCTCTCGCAAAGGGTCCTTGGTCGCTGGGATTCAGCTAGGCTTTCCGCTGTCCGCATCGCCGGTAAAGGGCAGGCGAATCGGGCGGGGGTCGCGAACCAGCGGACCAGGGAGCACCGCGAAATTATACCTCCTTTCGCGCGAACATGTGAACTCCCCTTCACGTTGGCCAGCGATTCCGCATCCGGTTGCACAAGTGGCTGAGAGAGGGTTGTTTTCGTCTGTTTCGGGGTTGCGACCAGATTCGCGTGTGGTCGCAGCCTGTGCTGGGGACCTGGGAAGGCACTGACGGCGGGC